>ERZ1108167.213-NODE-213-length-67217-cov-111.067583_pt1 | contig 67217 bp, 70 predicted proteins | sample MGYA00403703_ERZ1108167 | MGnify/ENA primary metagenome ERZ1108167 (study PRJEB35170, sample SAMEA104062411) | human gut metagenome | biome: human gut; feature: human-associated habitat; material: faeces | place: Denmark | collected 2012-05-11 ...
TTTCATCGCTGATATTAGTGACAGTTTCGCCGACCTTCTCATAATAACAGTTATCGTCACCTTTGTAGATATAGCTGTCCACATATTTCTTGCCAAGTTTGGCTTTCTTTTCGGCGCGAATGCGCTCTAACAGAACGCTGGCTGGCTCGTCGTTCGGGTCTTGCGGAACGAGCTTCCCCCGAATTGCGTATTGCAAAATGGACTTTTTGAGTTTATCGTAAATTTCATCGTCCAGCTTTGTCGCCTGCTGTTCAAGTTTGTCGTACTCTGAAATCAAAGGCTCAAATTTTTCTATTTCTGATACAATGCGTGCTTGCTCTACAAGGGGTGGCAAACCGAATATTATTGAGCGCATAAACTCATTATTTATTGTGGGCAATGCCGTGCCTTTATAATACTCTCTAAAATCTATTGTGGAAAATATTAGATATGCATAATCAAAATTAATTAGAGTAGTTGGAGTAAATACTCCTGTATTCAAATCTACGACAGAATCGGTCGTCAATATTCTTTTTTTATTAGTAAAAACTGCTCCTCCATTTTTAGGAAATACAATTGAATTGCTTGGGAAAATTTTTTTAGGCTTAAACGCCAAATAATTATTTGTATATCGCAAATATTTCTCATTGCCAGCTGAATTCATATCTGCGACTTTAAAATAGGGGACTAATCCGTGTGGTTTTAATTCGTTTTGCTTGGGAGTATATCCACCACCTAATACTCCAAGGGAAAATAATCGGACATATTCCCAGCCATTAGGTAAATCAAAATTGATTTCATCAGTAATATCTTTGATCTCCGAGCCAACCTTCTCATAATAGCGATTATCGTCATTGTCGAATTCTTGATTTTTTTGTCAAATCATGCTATAATTAAATAAATTGGGAGGTGATTATGGCTCATAAAACATTCATTTCATATAAATATAGCGAATCACGAGATTTGCGAGATAAGATAATAAAAAAATTGGGAGCGGACGCTACATATTATAAAGGTGAAACCAGTGATTCGCCTAATTTAACTGACTACGCAACGAACACTATTCGTAAGAACCTTGCTGATATGATATATGACACAACGGTTATGGTTGTAATCATATCACCCAATATGAAACAAAGTGAATGGATGGAATGGGAAATAAGGTATGCTTTGCGCGAACAAACACGTAATGGCAGAACTTCTCACGCCGATGGAGTAATATGTGTTGTGAAAAAAGATGAATTTTATGAGCAAATTGGTCTCAATCCCTATTCTTGGGCTAAATCGTATGGAGGAGATTGGGATACAAATAAGTTGTTTAATATTATAAATCAAAATAGAAACAATAAAATATCTTTCCGCGATAGCGATTTGCTTAATATGGCTGATTACAATAAATTATCAAAACATTATGTAGATATAATAACTGAAGAAGAATTTTTGAAATACCCGAATTATTATATTAGTACTACATTTGAAAAAAGTCAAAATCTTGGTTCTTACAATTTGGCAAAACAATGAGGTTATAAAATGAATAACATTCCCCGACACAAAGTCTTTATTAGTTATTATCATGCGGACGATCAATACTATAAAAATTACCTCACAGGCATGAATGAATATATACCTTATTTTGGTTGTCAAAGCGTATTTGATGACTATTCCGTGCATGAAAATGAAGTTGATGATACTGGCTTAACAGACGAACAAGTTAGAAAAATTATTCGTGATGATTATATCCAAGATGCAACTGTTTTGGTGTTATTGTGTGGACAAAATACTAAACGCCGCAAGCATATTGATTGGGAGATTCATGCGGCAATGTATGATAGTGATGTAAATCCTAAAATGGGGATTTTGGTAATAAATTTACCAAGTATATCGGGAAAGCAAAAAATGCTTGCCTGCGGAAATGACGAAGAACAAGTTATGAGTAATGCTTTTACAACTTGGACTCCTATTCAAAAAGATGTGGCCTACATAGAACATGATTATCCTTTCCTTCCTAATAGAATAGTTATCAATATTGCACGCAATAATGTTAGCATTTCTGTTGTAAATTGGGATGTTATTGCCAATGATGCTGAAAAATTAAAATATTTAATTGATAAGGCTTTTCAACGCCGTAAAACAAATGATTATGATCATTCCGAACCCCTAAGGAGAAGGAATAGTTGATATGATGGAAAAGACGGATTTGATCAATTACATAGTAAATTGTTTAGAACATAAAAGTCTATCAGTGTTTCTTGGTTCAGGGATGTCATATGATGCTTGCAAAATAGATTGGAAATCGTTAGTTGCCCCTTATATATCGCAACTACCGGGAAATGATCCTGACCTAATTAAGGGTTTGCAATATTATGTAACACAAAATAAGATTGATGTAGGTGATTTTAAGAGAGAAATAGCTCTCAAATTTTTAGGTCTAAAGTATAATCTAAATCACGAGCTTTTAGCTAGGTTGCCAATAAGAAATTACTGGACTACAAATTTTGATACGCTAATTGAAGATGCACTAAAAACCACTTATGAACAGCGCGATGTAATGAAAACTAACGATTCTTTCATAACAGCTGAAGAACGCAGAGATAATGTAGTTTATAAATTACATGGCGATGCCAATGAACCTCGCGGCATTGTTATTTTACAAGATGACTATGATGATTACCCCAAATCACATTGTAATTTTGTAACTGCATTAGAGAATGAACTCGCCACAAATTCAATGTTGTTTTTGGGATACAGTTTTAATGATCCTGACATAAAAAACATAATAAATCTATTAAAACTAAAAACGCCCACTTTGCAAACACATTTATTTATACTCAAAAGAGAATGCAGGGAAAAAGAATTAGCTCAACGCTACTGGATTGATGAGTTGACAAAAAAAGGTATAATTACTTGCCTAATTGACGAATATACCGAGGTAGAAGAAATACTATCAAGGATTTATAAAAAGTATATGGCAAGAAAAATCTTTATATCTGGCAGTAGCTGTGGGGAATATGGAAAGTTTACGGAAAACGAAGCGCACGATCTATTATATAGGCTCGGTTATAAACTAATTGAGAGGTTTAAAGATCAGGATGTCAATCTTATTTCGGGCTACGGATTAGGAGTTGGTCCAAATATAGTAGAAGGCGCAGCCGAAGCTGTTGCCAATAATGATTTGGATTTTGGGAAAAAGATTTTGATATATCCTTTTCCAAAAACATATTATTGCATTCACTCCGAAGATCGTTCTCCTAAATTAGAAGAGCATTTTAAGCATTATCGTGAAAAAATGATTGAAAAATGCGGTATTGCTTTTTTCTTGTTCGGCAACAAAAGAGATAAAGCAGGTAACACTATTGTCGCGGATGGAGTTGTAAAAGAATTTGAAATCGCCCACAAACAAGGTAAATATGTTTTCCCCATTGGCTCCACCGGTGGGGCTGCAAAAATATTGGCCGATATGGTCTTGGCAAACTATGCAAGCTATAATAAGACATCATTAGACGTTGAAAGATTGTATTATGAACTCAACTTATCAAAAATTACTGCCGATGAAATCATAGAAAAGATCTGTGCTATTATTGATTTAATTGCATATAGGGATGATGGTTGATAGTCAAACCACCCTGTAATTCAATCTCTCCAATATTTAGGGGCTACCGCGTTAAGCGAAAGCAGCTGTTTTTTGACTCGCCTCTATAAGATGCTTCCTGTAAAAATTTGGTTTTTGTAAATTTCTTATGGAACACATCTCTCATGAATGATTTGTTGTTTGCGATATATTTGTGACTATTCCATAGTATAAAAGCGATATTTACAAATTAGATTTTAACATAGTATTTATTATTTCCATTTGAGCGCTTAGATCCTTCGAGAAGCGACTCAAGCAGAATGCCTTCTGGAGTGTCAGGAATATTTTCCATCGCGGAAAGTATTTTAATACCGTTGTCTTTCAGGTGTTTGCGGTGGATAGCCATCTCGTATTTGTTTCGAGAGAATCGATCTAATTTGTAAACGAGAACATAATCGAAAGGCTTCTTGTCGCTGTCTTTGAGCATTTTTTGAAATTGTTCACGGTTGTCGTTGGTGCCGGTCATCGCACGATCTATGTACGTGCCGACTATAACGATGTCGTTGCGTTCGGCGTATTCCATACAGACATGAATTTGTCCGTCGATGGATTGTTCCGTCTGCCTGTCACTTGAGTAACGGGCATAGATTACAGCTGTCTTCATAAATGAAAAACCTCCTGTTGCTTTTTTGAAGCAGTGTAGGCGGTAAATACGACAGTTTCTGACGTATTAAGAAAAAATAGTTTGTTCTCTATGAACATTTCTTCTCGCCTCCTTGGCTGAACTTGTCTTTCGACGCCAACGGAGAAATCGGAAAAAGACTAAGCCGTCAAGGGCGTAAGGGGCGCAGCCCGAAAAATTATTGCGTTGAGTGCAAGAAAAAAGCCGTCCCATAGGATCGGCTGGAAGGTTTCAGCGATAATTTTTACCCTTGACGGCAACGGCTTTTTCCGATACCCACCCAACGAGAAAGACAAGAGGTGTCTGAAAGTATCTTTGAATGTGCGGTGACATTACTATTTAGTCTGAAAGTGCTTTTAGAGGTACTCACGTTTTTTCAGCAGGTCGGTTATAATGTAGGTATGAAAAAACAGCAGGAAGAAGTGAAAATCGAATTTATGGAAGAGCTGGATTTAAGTCGAGTGCCTAAAGACATATTCGACGCTTTTCTTGATGCGTTGGAAGAAGCCATTGAGGAAGTGTCAGTTAATTAGTTAGAAAGTAGATCGAGAGAGAGGGTGTGCATATATTTGTACATCCTCTTGTTATTTATACGCCGTTTGAAATTGATTTTCAGTAATCCGTATGCTATAATAATAATGGATTAGCCTAAGGAGTTTTTGGTATGAAGCCTGAAAAAGCGTTTCGTATTCGATTGGTCAAGATATTGGAGATCTTACGTCAGGAGACTGACGAGGATAATCCTATGCCTACGAATACGCTTATCAAAAAACTTGCCGATCAGGGAATAGAGTGCGACAGGCGAACTTTATACCGTGATATTCAGGTTTTGAATGACTACGGATATGAGGTTTTGCGTACAAGGGCTATCAGTAATGAGTATTATGTGGCTGACCGTAGTTTTGACATCCCTGAATTACGCATTTTGCTTGATGCCGTACAGGCTGCGTCTTTTATTACTCCTAAAAAGACGGAAGTGTTGGTTGACAAGATAGCAGATTTGGCTGGAAGCCATCGGGCAGAAGTGCTGAAAAAGAATATCATGCGCTTCAATATCACGAAGCACACGAACGAGGCGATTTACTATAACGTCAATGAAATTGAACGTGCCATAATGGAGGGGAAGAAAGTTTCGTTTTTCTACTTCGATTACAATGCGCACGGAGAACGTGTATTTCGTAAGGATAAAAAGCGATATGTAATCAATCCGTATGCGACGATATTTTCTAATGACAACTATTATCTTGTCGGTTACAGTGATAAGTATAAAAATGTCGCTCATTACCGTATAGACAGAATGGAAGCGGTAGAGGTGGAATCGGAAGACATAACGCCTGTACCTGCCATTGAAGGGTTCGACATCACAGAGCATAAAAAGCAGGTGTTCGGGATGTTTGTCGGGGAAGAGGAGCGCGTGAGTATTCAGATAGATAACTCGCTGATAGATGCTGTAATGGATAAATTTGGAGAGGACGTATCCCTTACAGACAGAGGGGACGGAACGGCACAGCTTGAAATCTCTGTTCAGATCAGCCCTGCGTTTCTTGCTTGGTGCTGCGCTTTCGGGGATAAGCTGAAAGTAGTTTATCCCAAAACGGTTGTTGCTAGCGAGAAGAAGTATATCGCAAATTTGATGAAAACTTATGATATAGCCGATAATGCGGCAAAAAAAGAGAAAGCAATTCAAGTAGAAAACCATGAATAAACAGCAACTTGCATCGAAGATTTGGGAATCCGCTAGATGCGCTCCAAAATTGAAGCGAATGAGTATAAGTAACTAACGAAAAGGAGAAACGCGGAAATGCGGACTGCTATTAACAAAAAAAGAATAGTTCTATATGCCGTATGCGCGTTTTTCTTTTGTTTAGCGGGCGTATTTCAGGCGGTAGATTCGAGCCTTCCTGATTTTTGGCACGCCTTGTTTGCTTTGTTGGCGCACACGATACTGATTTCTCTCGTGGTGGCGTGGGGCGTTTCTCTTATACATAGAATGGTGCGGAAAGATCTGCGTGCATATTTCCTTACGATTGCCGTGCTGATTTTGTTTTTCCTTGTGGTGCGAATGATAAAGTACGGACTGACAAAGGACACAGACGCCCTTTCGCGCTATCTTTGGTACGCATACTACGCTCCGCAAATGTTTATTCCGCCGACGATTTTGCTTGCGGCGTTCAGCATAGAGAGCAAAAAGGGCAAACCGCTCGCAAAAGCGTGGTATCTCTTATATTTACCCGCCGTGATATTGTTTCTTCTGATATTCACAAACGACGTACACGAATGGGCGTTCGCTTTGAACTTCGAGAACGGTTTTTCATACGAGCATAGAACCGTATTTTATATCGCGTTCGCGTGGGAGATTGCCGTAACGTTAACAAGCCTTATCGTGCTTATTTTGAAGTGCGGCATATCGGCGTGCAGGCGTAAAACGTGGATACCCGTAACCGTTTTCATTGTGTGCGTGGCTGTTTTCATCGTATGCTTTTTGACGGATACGCCGGCGTTCAAAATCCCGGAACTGTTGTGCTTTACCTGTATCGTAATGATAGAAAGTTGTATCGCCATAGGTTTGATTCCGTCCAACGACGAATACGAAAACTACTTCTATCGTTCGGCATATTCGGTGGTTATCACGGATGAAAATTTTAACGTGATTTATAACTCCGAAAAGTCTGTTTTTACGGATAAAATCCTGCTCGGTCGTGCGGCAAAAAGCCCCGTAATGATAGATGAAAATACACGGCTTTCAGCAGAAAAAATACACGGCGGATATACTTTCAGAATCGAAGATTTATCCAAGGTCAACGAGATAAACGCGGCGCTTTCCGAAACCAACGAAAGACTGTCCGAAGAAAACTATATCATCGAAGCGGAGAACGAACTCAAAGAGCAAAAAGCGCAGATTGCAGAGCAAAACAAACTGTACGCAAAGACGGATGAAGTTACCTGCGAAGAACGGAAACGCCTTGATGCGCTTTTGTCGGATATGTACCACAAAACGCAGTTAAACAGCACGGAATTTATAGATAAAATGCGTTTTGCGTGCATTTTGGCGGCTTATATCAAACGCAGAAGCAACCTTGTTATGCTTGCCGAAAAGCAGGAAAATATAGACGTGGGCGAACTGTCGCTTGCGATAAAAGAATCGCTTGGGTTCCTTTCGCTTACGGGTGCGGAATGCACTTTCGATTGCGCCGTTTCGGGTAAAATCTATGGCAAAAACGCAGGTGTTTTCTATGACTTTTTCCAAGCCTGCATTGCAAATTACGAGGGACTACCGAGTGCCGTTATCGTTCGTCTTTCGGGGCGTGGCGATAATCTCGTTTTGCGTATCGAATGCGACAATAAAGCGAAAGAAATTTCGGAGAAAGTAAAATCGAAATTTGAGAAATACAACGTAACAATTCAAACGGACGACGAAGAAGTTTATTACTCGCTTACTTTGCCCGAAGGGGGTGCTGTATGAGATTTATAGACGCACCGTTTTATGTAAGACAGATGATTGTCGTTTCGTTTATTTTCACGTTCGTTCTGGCGATTATCGGGTTGTTTGCGTCGGTCAGATTTTACAAGAAACGCCGATATATCGTTTTGCCGGCGGTAACGTTTGCATTGTCGTTTCTATCGGTATTCCTTACAATGTGCGGAAGTAAGCTCTATCGTGTAGGGGAATCTGTATTAGAGCCGTCGCTCACGATAATTTCTTTGCCGCTATGGTTGCATTGTGTTGTGGCTGTCGTATTGCTCACCGTTGCTGTATACGGACTTGTCAGCGCAGTGCTTTGGAACAAAAAGCATATTTCGCCCGTGTCCATAAAAGAGAGCGCGGATTCGCTTCCGGCAGGAATATGTTTTTACGAGCAAAGCGGACTCGTGCGGTTTTTCAATACCGAAATGAACCGTCTTTGCGTTCTTGCAACAGGTAAGGCACTTTTGGACGGCGCAAGTTTTTGGCGGAAGATCTCGCAAGGCGAAATAGAAGAAAGCTGTCTGCCGCTTCAAACGGGAGAAAAACCTATTGTAGAATACGAGGGCGGCAAAGTGGTATCGTTCAAGAGATACTCGCATGAGATAGACGGTAAAACCGTTTACGAAATCGTTGCGGCAAACGTAACCGAAAGATACCGTCTTACCAAAGAGTTAGAGCAAAAACTCGAAGAACTGAAAGCCGTCAACAAACGCCTTGTCGCATACGGGGATAACGTTGTGCTCCTCACGAAAGAAAAGGAACTTTTGGCGGCGAAAATCCGTATCCACGACGATATGGGCAAACTCTTGCTTGCAACAAAACGCAGACTTGCCGAACCGCTTGACAAAACCGAGCAAAAGCAAATGATATGCTTCTGGCAAGCGGAAATCGCCGCATTGAAAAGCACTCGTCCGCGCACAAAGAAAGACAACTTGCAAGTGATAAAGGACGCGGCAAAACTCGTTGCCGTAACCGTGGATTTTTGCGGCGAAAAGCCGAAAGCCGATACGGTAAGCGAAAAAATACTCATCGCCGCAATGCACGAATGTCTGACGAACACCGTTTCGCACGCAAACGGTAAGACGATGACGGTTACGGTATCGGAGAAAAACGGCAAATATACGATAGAAATCACCAACGACGGCGAAAAGCCGAAAGGCGAAATCATAGAAGGCGGCGGACTTTCGGGGCTTCGCTTGCTTGTAGAAAGGGAAAACGGCACGATGCTTATTCACAGCGCACCGCAATTCGAACTCATTATCGAACTGCCGCAAGGAGAAACTTTATGAAAGACGGAAAATACTCAGTCATGATAGTCGAAGATCAGCAAATGCCGAAGGCGCTCTTTTCGCATTTTGTGGAGTCGTCGGATAAATTCTATCTGCAAGTGGCGATAGAAAACGCTTCCGTTGCGGATATTGTCTGCACACGCACGCCCGTAGATTTGATACTGATGGACGTGGTTACGGAAAACGGCGAAAGCGGACTCGAAGCGGCGGCAAAAATCAAGGCGAAATTCCCGAAAACGAAAATTATCGTCGTCACAAGTATGCCTGAGTGTTCCTATATAAAGCGTGCAAAACAAATCGGCGTGGAAGGCTTTTGGTACAAGGAAGTGGGCGAACAGCCGATTCTGTCGCTGATGGAACGAGTTATGAATGGCGAAATCGTCTATCCCGATAGTCCCCAACCCGTCAGAATGGGACTTGCACTCAGTACGGAATTTACCGAAAAGGAACTTGAAATCCTGCGCCTTATGACGGGCGGATACAGCAATACGGAAATTTCCGAAAAACTCGGCGTTTCTTCTGGAGTCGTCAAAAACCACGTTGCGGATATGCTGTTCAAAACGGGTTTCCGTTCCCGCACGCAACTTGCCGTAAGAGCAAGAGAATCGGGGCTTGTGATTCTCGACAAAACCGACGACGAAATCTGACCTATAATGCAATCAAATATACAGCAACAGGCAGTCGCTTACCCGCGGCTGTCTTTTTTTTGCAAAAATTTTTTCTGAAAAGCATAAAAAACTTGCCAAAGGGGTGCCGAATGGCACTCCCCAACCGCATACCACCTATGATAAAATATATATGCAAAATGAAAAATCAGGCGTAGGGTACGCAAAGGAGAAAGGATATGAAATGAAAAGAGTCGTACTTGCAATCAGAAACAGACTCGTTTTGGAAGCGGTGACAAACGCCCTGAAACGTGCGGGGTTTATGGTGGAGAAATCTTCTTCGCAGGACCCGGAGCATATCCTTACGCTGACGAACGCGCTTGCGGCAACAACTCTTGTAATGGACGTTACAAGGTCGGGCGACGGCACGTTCGATATGCGAATGAACACCGTGAAAGAAATCAGAAGGCGGAACCCCGAAACCAAAATTGCGCTTCTTTGCGACAAGGTGTCCGACGCGGCAATCGCGGACAAAGTCAAGTGCGCCAAGGAAGAGGGGGCGATCGACGCGTTCTTTTATGAATCCGTCCCGTCCGACTATCTTGCCGACGCGCTGGACGCACTGTAAAAATTTGAAAAAGGAGAGAAAACAATGAAAAATCAAAGCGGAAACGGAAAGTGTATGAAAAACTCTCTTCAAACCAAAATCGCCATGCTTTTGTTAGGTCTTGCGATGTGCCTTTCGCTTGCGCTGGGCATAACACTTGTAAGCCCGACTGCTACGGCAAGCGCGGAGGAGGGCGGCACGCCCCCTACGATCATCCGCACGGGCGGTAATGACGTTGCGCCTGGGGCATTTTGGGCAGGCTTTCCCTATGCAATCGTAGGTCAGCCGTATAAAGCACCTGACGGAAGCAATTACAAGGTGGAGGCGACAGGCACGCAGCCGATTACCTTTGAGGCAAATTACGGCAGTGAATATGCGCCTATGCCTCCCGGGCTTACGCTCGATCCCGATACGGGCGAGATCACGGGCACGCCGACAGTTGCCGGGGTCTATCAAAGAATATCGATAACAGCCAACAACGCATACGGCAGTCATAACGTAATGGCGTTGATGTACGTTTATGATGATACTTACAAGCCGACCATCAATTCACCTGACGCAGGCGCGTTGCCGACAGGCTACGTCAATTCCGCTTACTCTCAATATATTGGTGTCACAAGTAAAACGGCAGAAGAGGCGACCCTCACCGTTACGAGCGGAAGTTTGCCGGACGGATTGTCGCTCCGGCGTAGGGGAAGTTATGATTATATCGAGGGAACGCCCACGACGGCAGGCACGTTTACCTTTACCTTGCGCGTGGAAAACCCCGTCGGCTTTGACGAAAAGACCTATACCATAGAGGTGAAAGAAGACACCGTTGCCCCCAAGATCACGAAAAACCCCGAAGGAGTATATGCGCCGAATGGTGCGTACTTCGAGTTTCAATGCGAAGCTACGGGCACGAACACCGCAGAAAACCCCATTCTGTTTTTCGTATACGAAAACAGTTCTACCGAAAAAACACCCAACGCTAAGGGCGAGTACGACCTCGGCAACGGACTTTCGCTGACCAAGGACGGCAAAATATACGGCACGCCCACCTCGTCCGAACAAGTAAGTTTTACGATCGGCGCAAAAAATAAGGACAAAGACGGGAGTTACACTGCAACCGGCTGGGGATCGGGATATTGTTACATCATTATAAAGGAAAACGGGGCAGTTATCTCCATTACGATTTCTCCCGAAAGCACCTCCGTCCCCAAGGGCGGCAAACGGCAGTTCACCGCAGAAGTCGAGCGCGTGGGCGATCTGGTGATGCCGCTCACCTGGATGGTTTGGAACGGCACGTCGGATGACACGACGATTGACCAAAACGGTCTGTTGACGGTAGGCTTAGACGAAACCGCAGAAACACTGACGGTACTGGCAGACAGCCACGACGGAAAGCGCGCCTCGGTCACAGTTGCGGTCGTAGACCACATTCACCGCACTGTGCTTGTGCCTGCAAAGGATAAGACCTGCACGCAGGACGGCAACATCGCGCATTTCAGATGTTCGGAGTGCGGAGGTCTGTTTGAGGACGCAAGCGCGGTCAATGTTCTGACCGAAGATGAGGTCGTTATCCCCGCAAGCCACGAATACGGCGAACTTGTTGCAAAGAAAGAGCCGACTTGCTCGGATGCGGGTATGCAGGCGCATTACAAGTGTTCGGTCTGCAATCAGTATTTTGACGAGCACAAGGCGGAAACCACCGCCGAAACTCTGACCGTTGCGATCGACCCCGACGCGCACGCGTTCGGCGAGTGGACAGAGGAAGTGCCTGCCGACTGTACGCATACGGGCACGAAAGCGCACAAGGACTGCACGCTTTGCGGTAAGCATTTCGACGAGGGCGACGCGGAAATTGCCGACCTGACGATCGCCACCAACGACAAGCACGACTGGGGCGTTGTCAGATACGTCTGGCCGAGCGACAGCGAGTGCAAGGCAGAGCGCGTGTGCAAGCATGACGGAAGCCACAAGGAAACAGAAACGGTTACCGCATCGGAAAGCGTGGTAACGGCGGCGACCTGCGAGCAAAAGGGAAAAATCAAGTATACGGCGACCTTTACAAACTCGGCGTTCGCCACGCAGTCGCACGAGGTGGAAACAGACTACGCGCCGCATACCTTCGGCGAGTGGATAGAAGAAGTTGCTCCCACCGAGGACGAATTCGGCGTCAAGGCGCACAAGGACTGCACCGTCTGCGGCAAGCATTTTGACGAGAACGGCAAAGAAATTGCCGACCTGACTATCCCTAAAATTGGCACATACCGCGTGACCGTTGTCGGTGGCACGGGCGGCGGTGACTTCAAGATGGGCGACAGCGTGACCGTAACGGCAGACGAGCCCGAAGAGGGCAAGATTTTCAAGGGCTGGAAAGACGAAAGCGGCAACATCGTCAGCACCGAAAAAGTTTACACCTTTACCGTCAGCGGTGAAGTCAGTCTGACCGCGGTATACGAAGACAAACCCACAGGCGGCGACGGCACGGGTGACGGGACAGGCGACGGCACGGGCGGAGATAAAACCCCCGAACCCGATAAGGGCGGTTTGTCCACGGGTGCGATTGTGGGAATTGCGGTAGGTTCGGTTGCAGTTGCAGGAGTGGGCGGCTTTGCGATTTTCTGGTTTGTGATCAAGAAAAAATCCTTTGCCGACCTCATTGCAGTGTTCAGAAAAAAGAAATAACAAAACGGTTTCCCATCGCAAAAGATAAATGCGATTCGAAATAAATCTAAAAAAGGAGAAACTACTATGAAACGGAAATCAATGATTACAATGCTTGTAATCGCGCTGATGTTGGTGTTGTCGCTTTTTGCGCTTTCCGGCTGCAAAAAGGACAAAAACGATGCACCCGCGACATATTCCGTAACCGTCAACGGCGGCACGGGTGGCGGCGAATATGCAGAGGGTGCAACCGTCAAAATCAAGGCAAACGCACCCGAAACGGGCAAGGAGTTTACGAGCTGGACGATTGAAGGCGTAACCGTCGACGACAAGACCAAGGCAGAGATCACCTTTACAATGCCTGCAAACGCAGTCACCGCGACCGCCAATTACGGCGACGTTCTGTACGAGTTCGCTTTGGAAAACTGCACGGCAGACAAAGAGTCGGCAAAGTTCGGCGAACAAGTCACCTTCACGGCAGATGAGGTCATAGGCAAGAGGTTCGATAGTTGGAACATCAAGGGAGTGGACGATCTTACGGGATTGGATCTCACCAAATCTCCGCTTACGTTCACCATGCCCGCTAACGACATCAATGTAGCCGCTGTTTTGGAAGATATCGACTATACAGTAACCGTCACGGACGGCACGGCAGACAAGACGATTGCGCACTGCGGCGATACGGTGTCGATTACCGCAGACGAAATAACGGGCGCTGAGTTTGGTCGTTGGGAGATAACGGGTCTCGACACTTCGGGCTTGGTTTTGACAAATGCAGAACTCACATTCACGATGCCTGCAAGCGACGTTACGGCAACTGCATTGTACAGTTATATAGATTACAAAGCAACGGTAGTAGGCGGTACGGCGCAGGTAGACGCGGACGCCGAGCCGACAAGCGAAGTTTTGGCGACCTACGAATGTCCGGTAAGCATTTTCGCTACCGCTCCCACGGGTCAGCGTTTTGTCCGCTGGACGAGCGCAGACGGCGTTGTGTTTGAAGATGAAACGAGCGCAGAAACTACATTTACAATGCCTGATAAAGACGTTACCGTAACCGCGGTATTCGAGTATATCAACTACACCGTATCAGTAACGGGCGGCACGGCATATACGGACGGCGAGCCTGCCGGGAGCATAACGGCAGAATACGGCGACTTTATCAACATTGTCGCAGAAGTGCCGACGGGCAAAAGGTTTGTCAAGTGGACGAGCGACAGCGCAGACGTCGTGTTTGACAGTGAAACGAGCGAAACCACCTCTTTTGAAATGCCTGATAAAGACGTTACCGTAACCGCGGTATTCGAGTATATCGACTACACCGTAACAGTCAACGGCGGTACGGCGCAAGTGAACGATGGTGTCGCATCTGCCTCTGTCAAAGCGCACTACGGCGAGGAAGTCACGATCACGGCAGCCGCACCCGCAACGGGCAAGGAGTTTGGTCGTTGGGAGATCACGGGGCTCGACACTTCGGGCTTAGAATTGTCAAATGCAGAACTCACATTCACTATGCCTGCAAGCGACGTTACGGCAACTGCATTGTACAGTTATATAGATTACAAAGCAACGGTAGTAGGCGGTACGGCGCAGGTAGACGCGGACGCCGAGCCGACAAGCGAAGTTTTGGCGACCTACGAATGTCCGGTAAGCATTTTCGCTACCGCTCCCACGGGTCAGCGTTTTGTCCGCTGGACGAGCGCAGACGGCGTTGTGTTTGAAGATGAAACGAGCGCAGAAACTACATTTACAATGCCTGATAAAGACGTTACCGTAACCGCGGTATTCGAGTATATCAACTACACCGTATCAGTAACGGGCGGCACGGCATATACGGACGGCGAGCCTGCCGGGAGCATAACGGCAGAATACGGCGACTTTATCAACATTGTCGCAGAAGTGCCGACGGGCAAAAGGTTTGTCAAGTGGACGAGCGACAGCGCAGACGTCGTGTTTGACAGTGAAACGAGCGAAACCACCTCTTTTGAAATGCCTGATAAAGACGTTACCGTAACCGCGGTATTCGAGTATATCGACTACACCGTAACAGTCAACGGCGGTACGGCGCAAGTGAACGATGGTGTCGCATCTGCCTCTGTCAAAGCGCACTACGGCGAGGAAGTCACGATCACGGCAGCCGCACCCGCAACGGGCATGAAGTTTACGAGCTGGACATTGAACGGTGTAACGGTGAACGACAAGACCAAGGCCGAACTCACCTTTACCATGCCTGCAAACGCAGTCACAGCGACTGCCGTGTTTGAAGACATCGATTATGAAGTAAAAGTCATTTGCGACAATACAGAGACGAAAATCGCACATTACGGCGAAGAAGTCACAATCACGGCAAAGAATATAGAGGGCAAAATATTTGTGCGCTGGGCGTTTACCAATCTTGATACGGAAGGATTAGATCTTACAAGGGCAGAATTCTCGTTCACTATGCCCGCAAATAATGTCACGGCTAAAGCAATCTATGACGAGCTGATCACGCTCACGTTTGAAGGAACTACCGCCAAATCCGAAGCGTTGCAGTATAAAGACAACGACAGTAAATCATTCCGTTTACCGTTAGGATCAGGACAGGATCTCTGCACGTATACGATTGAACTTTCCAACTCGGCATTCACTTTCAAGGTATACGGTTCAGACGGGGTGGAAATTGAGCCGTACGACAACGGTGACGGCTTTATGTGTATTGACATAGCCTGCGAAGATAACTACACAATCAGGGTTGTCAACACAGGTTCAGCGGCAAATTGCACGCTTACGGTAACGCAAATTTAGAACTGCGGTTTGAGCCTGACGTATTGTAAAAAGTCAAACACTCGGGCAAGCGGGCATTCGCCCGCTTGCCTGTGTGGCTTCGAGGGCTGAAATTCCTTTTCCGCCTGATATAATGTTTTCGCAATCAACAGGAGATTTTTATGAAAGCGGTCTATAAATTCATTATCGGAATTGCCGTAACCGTTGCCGTTCTGCTCATCGCGTTTTTCGGCGTTTATTTCTTCGTCCGCTCCGAGTTCGGCATCGACCTTTTCCGCACGGCAGGGCAATTAAAAACGCTCACCGAGCAGGTCAACGAAACCGAACTTTGTCCCAACGCCTACGGCGACGGCGATTTTGTCGATCTCAAAAATTCGGTCAACTCCGAAATAGACGGACTGATAAAATCGGAAGACGGCAAGGGATACAACGGCTATACGCTGGATTTCGACGCTTTGATCGGCGCAAACCTTTCAAAGCCGATATCCATTTCCGAAAAACAGGTGGGCGCCCTTGCTCAAATGGTGTTCTTTGAGCAGACAGGCGGAAAAATACAGCTCGGCGGCAAGGAATTGGATGTGAAAATCGTGCAGACCGATTTCTCCGAAATTGCCGAAGACGGCAGTGCGGATTTCAACGTAGTCTGCAAACTCGACCTTTCGCCGTTCAAAGCGGATATGGACAAATTCCCGTACAGTCTTTTCAAAAAGTATATCCCCGACAGTCTGTACGTTTCGTCCACCGTGCACGTCGATAAAACTACCGACGGGCAATTCGATTATACCGTTTCGCACAAGGGGCTTGCGCTCAACAATCTGAATGCGGAAGAAACGGCGGATTTGTTCCATACGTTAGACGCCGTGCTGAAAATCGGAACAGCCGAAAATCTGAATATGCTGGTCGGCACCATGGCGGTAAACGCGCTTATAGGCACGGAGGAAAGCAACGGCTTCGCTTATTCTCTTAAAGCAATCGGCGCAACGGCGTTCAAATTTGAAACCGCGTCCGACGCGGAACGCTTTATCGTCAACTGACCGCTTAAAGCAATAATACGGTGACTTGATACCCGAAGTGCCTGCAACAACCACAGAATTTGGTGTGAAAGAACACAAAGATTGTACGGTTTGCGGAAGACACTTTGATAAAGACGGCAACGAAATCACCGAACTTAGAATTGCCAAAATCGGCACACATAATGTAATAATCAACGGCGAAAGCAAATTCTATGCACACGGCGAAAGCGTAACCGTAACGGCAGAAGATAAGGACGGCAAAGAGTTCGTTGGCTGGCAGGACGCAAGCGGAAAAATCGTAAGCACCGAAAAGAGTTATACCTTTACCGTAAACGGCGAAACAACCCTTACGGCTGTATATGAAGATAAGCCTTCGGGCGGTGGCGAAATCCCCCCACCCGCTAAAAAGGACGGACTTTCGGGCGGACAAATTGCAGGTATTGTAATCGGTTCGGTAGCGGTCGCAGGAATCGGCGGATTTGCAATCTTCTGGTTTGCTGTTAAGAAAAAGACCTTTGCAGACTTAGGCGTTGCATTGAAGAAAGGCTTTACGGCAATCGGCAACTTCTTCAAAAATCTCGGAGCAAAAATCAAAGCATTGTTCACCAAAAAGAAATAAGAGAAACAAATAACAACGAGCCGTTCGTAGTCAATGCGGACGGCTCTAATTCTAAAAGGCGATATTTTAATTTGCAGGAGCGGATATGGCTTACGAAAACAACAAAATCAAACTGCTTCTTTTGTGGGATATTTTAAGCAAAAACACCGATGAAAACCACGCAATGAACGCAGACGAGATAAGGGAAGAACTTGCAAAGCGTGGGATAAGCGTAATGCGTAAGGTGATTGCCGATGACATAGCCGTATTAAATGAATATGGATATGAAGTGTTGTCCTACAAGAAAAAGTATATAAATTGACAGGAGTCGCTCAATCTACGATAGGGGATATACGGTTGCAGCGCAATCAGTCTGTTAGCCTTCTTATTTTACATGAGCTTGCACAAGGTTTAGGAATAAGCTTGTATGATTTCTTTGATAGCCCGCTGTTTAAGGGGGATAATATTACAGATTAGTTTTCGATAGATCATTAGGTAATTTCAAAAGGGTGTCGCAAAAAGCGCAATTCCCATAGGGAATAAAATCAAAATAAAATTCATAAAGGAATTGCACTTTCAAGCGAGAAAAAGAGCGATCTTTCGGAAACGATAGATCGCTTTTTTTGTGAGAGATTTTCAAAAATTCTAAATGCAACTCGTTATTTTAATAAGTTGCAAAATTTGCTTGACAATTTTATATAAAATCGCATATAATAACATAGACAATAATCAATGTGAGGGCGCACTATGGAGTTTGCCGATTATATTGAAATACTGAAAGCGTTGGGCGAGAGTACGCGCTTGCATATTTTTGAAATGTTACGCAACGGAACTCTTTGCGGGTGCAAAATTCTTGAACAGTTAAACATTACTCAACCTACTCTTTCGCATCATATGAAAGTGCTATGCGACTGCGGTCTTGTAAAAGCGGAGAAAGATTGGAAATGGACATATTATACTATTGATTGTGAGAAACTACAAGATTTGCTTACTTTTTTGGGCAATACTAAATGTTTGAGAAAAAAGTAGAATAAGGAATTTTATTTTTTTCTTATCACATAGACATAAATCAATATTAAAAGGAGATATTATGAAAGAAACGGAAAAGAAATCAGAACTTAAAGAAACGGTTGTTACAACAGATAATCGTTCGTGGATAAAAAGGCATAAAAAACTACTTATATTGCTTGGCATACTTGCAATTATAGGGCTTGCAATCGGAATTGCCGCTATTATCGACGGGGTTCACGGTATTGAAGTTTTAGGCAATTTTATAACAGACCAAATTTTAGGTATGCAATGGCTAAACGCATTACTTGGCATGGCGTTTACCGGAATGTTTGGCGAGGAATTTATGGCAACGCGCTGGGGCGGGGCTATACAATTCTTTATTTACGATACAATTAAAATTATTATATTGTTATGCTTGCTTATTTTCCTTATTTCTTATATACAGAGTTATTTCCCGCCTGAGCGTACTAAAAAAATACTCGGAAAATTTCACGGCATAGGCGCAAACGCCGTCGGCGCATTGCTTGGAACTGTTACACCGTTCTGTTCGTGTTCGTCTATTCCTATTTTTATGGGCTTTACAAGGGCAGGCATATCGAGCGGCGTAACTTTCAGTTTTCTTATTTCAAGCCCGCTCGTCGATTTGGGCGCATTTATACTGTTGGTAAGTGTATTCGGTTTTCCGATTGCAATATCGTATGTAGTTGTCGGTCTATTGCTTGCCATTGTCGGCGGAACTATCATAGAAAAAACAGGCGTTGGTAAAAATGTTCGGGATTTTATGCTTGAAGGAGAGATTGCCGAAGTTGACGGTATTGAACTGACAAGGAAAGACCGCTTGATTTATGCAAAAGACCAAATGTTTTCCACACTAAAAAAAGTATGGATTTATATACTGATCGGCGTGGGTACCGGTGCGGCTATTCATAACTTCATTCCTACGGAATGGATACAAATGGTACTTGGCGAGGATAAATGGTATAGTGTGCTTGTTGCAAGTATTGTCGGCGCGCCTATGTATGCGGACATTTTTGGAACAATACCTGTTGCCGAAGCGTTATTTTTCAAGGGCGTTGGCGTTGGCACGATACTTTCTTTTATGATGAGCGTTACCGCTCTGTCTTTGCCGTCAATGATAATGTTGGCAAAAGCCGTTAAACCGAAATTGCTCTTTTGGTTTATTTTCATAGTTGTTGTCGGAATTATCGCTATCGGATATATCTTTAACGCTTTGAACTTTTTATTTGTTTAGGAGGATAGAAAATGAATATTATCACATTAGGAAATTGCTGTAAAAAATCGCAGAAGAACCATGAAAACGCAGTTGTAGCCGCAAAAAATTGCGGAATAACTGAACCTGTTGTCAATATCGGAGATATGGCTGAAATCATGAAATACGGTGTAATGGCTACCCCTGCACTTGTTATTGACGGCAAAGTTGTTTCAACGGGGCGTATGCTTTCCGTGGAACAAATCGAAAAATTGATTAAGGACAGATTATAAAATGAATTGCCCCAACGTACAAGAATGTATTTGTCCGAAAGTTTCCTGCCCTAACCACGGGCAATGTTGTAAATGCGTTATTAAACATAGAAATACGGACAGTTTGCCGTACTGTTTATTCCCTGATAATAACGGGGATAAGTCGAACGAAAACCATTATAGAGTGTTAAAAAAACGCTTTGAAAAATAAAGAGGTACTTCAAAAATTATAAAATACAAACATTTGTTTGTATTTTATTGACAAAACGAAATGGATATGGTATAATGGAAGAGTACAGGTGGAGATATAGCCTGTACTCTTTTGCCGTGCTTTGAAATTAGTACGGCGCACTCCCCTTATGGGAGAGTGGGCGCATAATAGGATTGCGCCGCGGAGAGAGAAGTTCTCCGCTATGTTTCAGCGCAAACTGCGCTGCACCCGAGCCGTCTGAAAAACGAGCCAAGACAGGGCTTTTTAAGCGTACAAATTTTTGAATGCAGAAAGCCTTTGTTTGGTTTTCGTTTTTCGTCGGGCGATGAGGGGCTTTTTTGTGATACGATTTTTCCGGAAAAGCCGTTATATTCCATTGCCCGAAAAAGACGCGCGATGACAGGCTTTTATAAAAGTACCATTTTTTAAGAGGAAAGCCGTTGTTATCGTGTGTTTTAAGACGTGCCGTGACGGGGTTTTTTAAGCGTACAATTTTTGGTGTCGGGGCGCGAAAGCGTATTCAACAGCCGGCATCACAATAGAATGGCTAACCACCATAGAGCAATGCAAAGTTGCTAAATACGGTTAAGGTCGGTGATACGCGAAGAGCTGTCAGCGGCTTTTTTGCACCCTTTTTCGGGTATCAATGTCCGCCCCTTTCGGTGTGGATTAAAGATAGAAAAATAAAAACTCGGAGGAACAAATGAGCAATCAAACGACAATCAGACCGCCGTAATCAGGCAAGCAAGCTACCAAGCATACAGCAATCAACAGTAAAAATGCAAGCCCCTCTCTTGCAAGCAAACGGGGAGCAAAATTTGAGAGAATCTCTCCTTATCTGCGATAAGTATAGCTCACTATACTTATTGCGCTTCGCTCCATAAGTTCCGTTCGCCCTTGCAGGGGGCTTTTAACAGAAAAAGAAAAATATTTCGGAGGAAACAGCCATATCGTATTTAGTTTGTAACTTACAGAAAATATCAAATGAGAAAAAGGATAACGTGACGCCCATCGAGTTGGAAAACGAGCGCGACGAAAGCTACACGCCCGATAACCCGAACATCGACCTGTCGAGAACGCGAAGAAACTATCACACCGTTCATCGGTCGGAGCGTTACATGGATTACATCAACGGACGGATCGCAACGCTGCCCTTAAAACGGAAAGTTCGTAAAGACGCCGTACTCATGGGCGCGTTCGTCATCTCGTCGGACGGAGAATTTTTCAATCGGCTAATACTGTCGCAGCAACGGCGGTTTTTTGAGGACGCGACGGAATACTTTGCCGAACGGTACGGGGAAGAAAATATCATCTCTGCGGTCGTCCACATGGACGAAACCACACCGCATATGCACCTGAATCTCGTTCCCATCGTTGACCGCAGGTTATGCGCAAAAGAACTGTTCACGCCCAAAACCCTGCGGGAACTGCAATCGGACTTTTGGGAGAAGGTCGGGAAGAAATGGAATTTGGAGCGCGGCAAGCCGGGCAGCCAGGCAAAGCACAAGTCGGTAGCCGAGTATAAGGCGCAGAAGATTTTGGAATCCGCACGGAACGAAGCGAAAAACATTATCTCCGAGGCGGACGGCAAAGCACAGGCGGCGAAATTACAGGCGGACAGCATTGTATCGCAGGCGGAACAAACGGCGGCGGAAACCAAACAGCAGGCGCAGGAATATCTGAACGGCGTGATACAATCGGTGGAAGAAGAAAAAACCAAACCCACGCCGAAGAAACGGAAACAAGCCGAGGAAGAAATCCGAGTGCTGCGCGCGGAAAACGCCGCCCTGCGGCAGGCGAAAGACATCAGCGATCATGACCGCGCCGATCTGTTCGAGTTGTATCAAGAATCGGAACGGGCGAACAAAAGCAAAGAGAGCGTCTATAAAATGGTCAGCGACATACTCTCCGCCTATCCCGACGAGTTCAGAACGCTGTTGCATAAATCGAGGGAGAAGAAAACAACGCCCTATTATAAAGAGAACAGCCACGGCTACGACCGCGGCGGCAAATAAAAACTGAATAAAGTTCTCCCTTTCCCGTTGACATCGCTCTCCGAAAGAAGTATAATAGAAAAATAGAATGTTAATACGATAATATTTTCGGAGGGAATATGGCAAAGACAAAAGCGGAGATAGACAAGAATTACGAGGAACGGCACAAGGAAGAGAGAAAGGAAAAGTACCTTGTATGGGGAACGAGCGTATCGCGTAAATTCGCGGAGGAAGTCAACGCATTTTTGAAAGAGAACGGCTATACGAAAGTCCGGTTGATAGAGGCGGGGTATAAATTATTGAAAGAGGAAGCCGCCGGGAATAAGAAGGACAAAGCCGAATGAAGCCCTCTTCCTTGTCGAGCGGGGAAAAATATAAGAAGTGCCTCGGCTTCGAATAAGGAGAAAATGGAAAACGAATAAGAATATCACTTTAACGGCAGACCCTCGCGTATATTACAGCGAGGAACAGGACGGTACTATATTCAAGTACCGCGAACAGGTCATCGGGAATACGGTCTATACCGTCATCTCCCGCAATAACAAGAACGCCAAAGCAACGGCGTTCGACATCACAAAACGGCTGATCGAGAGAAATTCTCGGCAGTTCTCAACAACTCAATCGCTTGAAGGTTGCAATTCGGGAGGTTATAAACAATGAATTTGCAATCGACAATGAAATATAAGAAGGCAAGAACAACCGAAGAACAATGGACTGCACTGTATTGCAGGCTGTCCTGCGACGACGATTTGCAGGGCGACAGCAACAGTATCCGCAACCAAAAGATGCTCTTAAAACAGTACGCCGACGAACACAAGCTGCGCAACGTAAGGTTCTATGTGGACGACGGGTATTCGGGCAGTAACTTTGCTGGGGTTAGATAGCGATACTTTTTACATCTACCATGTTGCGGCGGTCATGGTTGACAACTTGCGTCGGCTCCTGCTCGGTATCAACCTGTCCGACAAAGCTGTAATGGATTTCAATTTTCCGGGTGTTGGTTTCCCGGTCTAATTCGTGTATCAAGATACGGTCGATAAACTCATGGACGTTTTCATAGGTCAATTCCTTTATGTCGCTGTATTTCCCGACAATCTGAATAAACCTTGATATATCCCTTTTTCGCTCGGTAACGGTTGCGATCTGCTGCTGCAACTCGTCTATCCTTGCGGCAAGGGATTTCTTTTCGTCCTCATAGCCGGAAGTCAGAAACACAAACCGTTCATCGGTCAATCTTCCTAATGCGTTGTCCTCGTACAGCTTGCGGAAAAGCGTGTCAAGTTCGGTTATACGCGCCTGTGCTTTGGATAGTTCCTTTTGCTGCTGCGCTAATGCCTTTCTTGCTTCCATATCGCCGTACTCGGTAGCTTTACAGATAAAGTCCTGTTCGTGTTCCTTAACATACCGCAATACCCGCCGCATATCTTCCAGCACCAAATCAAGAAGTACATTTTTGCGGATATAGTGAGAGGTACATTCGCTGCCTGTCCTTGCCCGGTTGCGCCATGCGCCGCAAGAATAGGAAAACTTGCGCGGCTCAATGCTTACGCCCTGTTGGAAATACATCTTATGCCCGCAACCAGCGCAAAACAGCAAGCCGGAAAAAATATCAATCTCCGCTGCCTTTGTCGGGCGGTGGCGGGTAGCAATCCGCTTTTGCGCAAGGTTAAAGGTTTCCTCGTCCACAAGCGGCTCATGGGTGTTTGGGAAGAAATAGCGTTGTTCCTCGTCGTTCTTCCGGGTCTTTTTCGACTTGTAGGATACCTTGTGAGTTTTCGCGGTTATGGTATGCCCTAAATATTCCTGCCTTGCTAATATGTCATAGAGCGTTTTGTCCGGCCAAGTATAAGGGGCGATCATTGCCCGCTGATACCGCGCCTGTCCTGTGCGCTGATAGCGCAACGCTCCAATCGTCAAGACTTTGTTTTCTGCAAGCCATTTTTGGATTTCGCACATACGCACGCCGCTGACAAACATAGCGAAAACCTGTTTGACAATCGGCGCGGTTTCCGGGTCGGGTATAAGGTGGTGGCGGTTGTTCGGGTCGGGGATATAGCCGTATGGATATTCCCCGTTGACGCGCTCGCCTTTTTGCGCCTGTGCCTGTTTGACAGCGCGGATTTTCTTGCTTGTGTCGCGGGCGTAAAACTCGTTAAACCAGTTCCGCAAGGGGGTAAACTCGTTATCCTCCCGCGCTGTGTCAACTCCGTCATTGATAGCAATATACCGTACTCCGTTTTCGGGAAATACAATCTCTATCAATTCGCCCGTTTTCAAATAGTTTCTACCAAGACGGGAAAGGTCTTTGGTAATGACCGTTGCCACTCGTCCGGCTTCCACTCCTGCAACATCGCTTGCAGTCCCTCGCGCTCAAAACTCACGCCGGAAAATCCGTCGTCCACAAAAAACCTGGTGTTCAAGAAATGGTGTTCGTCCGCATAGCGTTGAAGTATCATTTTTTGGTGCTGTATGCTTCCGCTTTCCCCGGCCTGCATATCCTCTTGACTTAAACGGCAATAAAGGGCGGTGATTTTATTCGACTGTAACATAAGTCCTCCTTTCCGACAGCCGAATAAACAGGTATAATGTGTTATTATCATTATACCATATCCCGCCGCCTAATGCACTACTCGGACGCTAAAAAGCCCGGATTTCCGGGCTTTTTCTGCAAATCCTTTACAATGAGTTTTTCAATCTTTTTATGGATTGTATCGGTTGCCTTTTCGCTCGGCAACGCTTGAACAAGATAGGTAATTTTTCCTATCTTGCGTTCTGTAACAACAGTCTGTTTTTTATCCATTAGAAAAAACCTCCTTTTCCTGTATGGATAAACTGTATTCATCAAAAGGCAGAAACGGGCGGCTGTTAGCTGCAACCTCACGGGAGTTTCACCCCGGCCCATGCTGATGGGTGCGCCGCGCAATGCTTTGAGGGCGTTCAACGCGGGAGTATCATTGTGCCGCCTTGTATGTCGTCGCCCACAAGCTGCTAAACCTGTTTTACGGCGCAGTAGTTCTCGCTCGGCTTTTCCCCGTAGGGGAAAAGCTGTCATGGCGTACCCGCCGCCCAGCTCGATACAGACGGAATGTACCCGTTTGCCTGTTATGCTGCGTACCAAAGGCCGCTTTCTTTGTCAAAGAACAAATAAAAGGCTTTGTCGGCCTGTAACAACATACCGTTTCCGATATGCTGTTACGGAACGACAAATAGCCCATAGAGGGAAGCGTGGAAAGGGGGACACACTTCCCATATGGGCTTAAAAATTATCTGATACGAAATGCAAGTGTGCGGGTGATAAGGCGCACTTGCAGCCTGTTCCTCATTTCCTCGTCAACAAAGGAATAGGTATTGCCCGCGTCGTCTTTCAGCGTACGGGTACAAAGTTTCGCTATGTAGCCCTCATAATGCTTCAAGATCGCACACATGGCGTTTGTGTCGCCGTTGACCGCTGCGGAAATAACAGGGAACGGCAACAGATTTTCATTTTTGCTAACGGTGTTTTTCATCTGCTTTTCCCTCCATGTACTGTTTAATCCTTGCAAGCGCGATTTTCTTATGTTTGGAAACCGTGCTTCGCACAACATTTAGCTGTCTGCCTATTTCCGCGTCGCTCATATCCAAGAAGAAAGATAAAAGAACAATGCTGCGTTTCCTTTCCGTAAGAGCGTTAAGAGCAGCGGCAAGCAATTCATCTCTGATAAAAATATCAAAGCCGGACACTTGAAAACGGAAAAACTCGCTTTCGTATTCGTCCATCGTGAAAAGCTGCGCAAGGTCGATTTCGCTCATTTCTGAAAAGAAGATTTCGCGGGCTGCGCGTTTGGCAAGATCGCGGTAATGACTTTTCATTTCCCCTTTTAGGGTTTTCTTTGCTAATGCGTCATACTGGTGTTGTATCGTTTTCATTTCGGAAGAAGATAGCTCCATGAGATCACCTCCTTCCCGCGTGGAGTAGAGGACAGAAGTTATGGGCTTGTCCTCTCGCCCCCTTTCACTCCGTATCCGTTGGGAAGCAGGTGCATTGTCGGACTGTTCAAAAAAGTTTTTGAAAAAGCAAAATGCGCCCGCCCGCAAGATGCGGACGAGCGCAAAGGAAATGTAAGCAGTAACTAAATGTATTGACAGTTCATATTCATAGCCGGAATATCCCCTTGCAGCGCAAGGGCTTTTTTTGATTGCAAAGCATTAGGCGGGTTGCAGTAAATGAGAATAGACACGGCGATACCTCCTCGATACCGCCGTATCCTTAAAAAAGGGCGACTTTAATACACCCTCCGCAATCCAATTTTTCAAAAAAGGAAAACGGCGGCTTTGATTGTTTATTCAAAACCGCCGCTTACGATTGATACCTGCACTCTTGCAAACAAGCAGCGGTTTAGGTTTTATCGCTTAACCAGCAATCGTACAGTATAAGCAGTTGTCAAAAAGAAAGAGCCGATAACCACGTTTTTGATCTGCGTGTTATCGGCTCTGCGTCTGTGCGTCTGGCTCTTTGATAACTGATGTATTAAGTTGGCTTACATTGATTAAAGTTTCCTGTTTGCACTTGGGACAAAAAAGAGGAAAGTTTTTCAGTTCTGTATCTTCCCGCAATTTTATTCGCGTTTTACTTTTGCAGATAGGACACAATAACCATTTTTCTATATTCATCACCTACTACCTTAAATTTCTTGGATTTCAACTATTTTGTCAAAATCTTTTCTTGGCCGTTCATCTGGACATTCAGCGGGGTATCCTAATGCTACCGCTGCAATTATTTCACCTTTATCTTTTAGATAATTTTTCAAATCATCATATGCAAAATAAATATCGCAAATCCATAATGTTCCTATTCCAAAATATGTTGCTTCTAACAGCATATTTTGAATTGCGGCACCGATTGACTGAATATCGGCACGTTCATAGATTTTTTCTTCAGGTGTTAAACTTTCATACAGTGAATGTCCTGTGGGATTGCATACTACAATCAAGGCTGGAGCCTGTTCCATGATTGTAGTGGTATGGTTAGCTGCCGAGATAAAATTTTCGCTGTTCGGTAGAAGGGTTTTAGAATTACGTTCTTTTTCAATCCCCTCACGCATTATTTGGACAAATTTTGCTTTTGCACTGGAAGTTAAAACGATAAACTTCCAGGGTTGCCTGTTCTTAGCTGATGGTGCTTTCATGGCTGCATAAATAATTTTCTTTATTAAATCCATAGGGATAGCATTATTTTCATATTTCCGTATGCTCCTGCGCTCAAATATTTCTTTCATTTTACAACAACTCCTAATCTAAATGCCCGGATAAAATCAACTGCTTCATCAAATCAATTTGTGAATATAGATTTTCTATTGGTACATTTGTCGATAGCATTATTTCTTCAAGACCTATCAACCAGTAGAAAACGAGGTCTGTTGCTTCATTTAAATTTTCATATGAAATCCGTCCTTGTTTTTTCCCCAAAGATAATATTTCAATAATTGGTGCCTTTAATCCGTCCATCGCTTTTATAAAAAAATTGTTATCGGTTTCAGTTTTATGTGCAACGAAAAATTCAATCATTGCTAATTTTAAACTGCCCTTTATATTTTTCATTTCCTGTTTTAAATTTTCAAAATAGATATTAGCAATCGTATTAAAATCATCAATATCATTAATATTATTTTTAGTTTTTTCAATATAAGATTGATGATGTAATTTTATTACCTCCATAAAAATTTCATCTGTTGAACTAAAATAAAGATATATCCCACCGCGACTAATATTGCAAGCGTCTATAATGTCTTTCATGGTAACCATAGAGAACCCCTTTTGACTAAACACTTGCTTTGCACGCTCTAAAATCAAATTCCGTTTTTCTAATGATCTATTGCCCATAAGCAGACACCTCCAAAATGACACTTATGTCATTTTTATTATATGACACACGTGTCATTTTGTCAATAGGCTTCAAGGAAAAGTTACAAATTGCGTGAATAACAGGAAGTATTTAAGCCAATGCTATGAATTGTGTAGACATATCCAAAAGGAAAGGTGAACAGTAGAATGTAATAGGGTGAATAAAAATGGCAAGGCGACCAATACCATTGTATGATTTTAAGGCTTTCGGGGCAGCCATAAAAGCTGCGAGAAAAGAATACGGCGAGAGCCGGAAAAAGGTTAGCGACGAGTTATATATTTCCCCGCGCTACCTCACGAATATTGAGAACAAGGGACAACAACCGAGTTTACAGGTGTTCTATGACCTTGTAACGCGGTATCATATTTCCGTCGATCAATTTTTCTTTCCGAACAGCAACGCGGAAAAATCAACCAATCGGCGGCAGCTTGACGCGCTGCTGGACGGTATGAGCGATAAGGGCATACGGATTGTAACCGCAACGGCAAGGGAAATAACAGAAGTCGAAAAGGCAGAGGACTAACCTCTTTCATACAGGAAATACCGGATTGCAGCGCATGGCGGCTGCAATCTTTTTTTGTGTAAAGATGAAAAAAGAGTGCAACAAACACCGCCTTTGAAACGGGATAAGGAGTAGATAGCAAGCACAGCAAACGAGTACCCGTTTGCGAAAAATGCTTGTTGGGATAGTCCCAAACCCTTATACGAAAAGGCGGTGTGAGAATGGAAAACCGAAAGAGAAATATCCAAATGAAGTTTTACGTTACGGAAGAAGAAAAGCGGCTGATTGACGAGAAGATGAAGCAGCTTCCCTTAAAGCAGTACGGGGCGTACTTCCGCAAAATGGCGATTGACGGGTATATCCTTGTCATTGACCGAAGCGACACGAAAGCATATATCCGGGAACTGCAAGCAGTGAGCCGGAACATCAACCAGATTGCCAAACACGCCAATGCGACGGGGACGGTTTATAAGCAGGATATAGAGGATATTAAAAAGGCGGTGGACGAGATATGGCGGTTACAAAGACGCACCCTATTAAATCAACCTTAAAGGCCGCGATAGACTATATCCTAAACCCCGAAAAGACAGACGGGAAGCTGCTTGCGTCCTCTTTCGGCTGCGGGCTGGAAACCGCCGATATAGAGTTTGCATGGACGCGGGAAGCTGCCGGAGATCGCGGCACACATTTAGGGCGGCACTTGATACAATCCTTTGCGGTAGGCGAAACCACGCCGGAAGAAGCGCACAAAATCGGCATGGAACTTGCGCAAGCGGTGTTAGGCGGCAAGTATGAGTTTGTTTTGACAACTCACGTTGACAAAGACCATTTGCATAATCACCTGATTTTCAATGCGGTTAGCTTTGTTGACTACAAAAAGTACCATTCCAACAAGCAAAGCTATCACTTTATCCGGCGCACCAGCGACAGGATATGTAAAGAGCATGGGCTATCCGTCGTCGTGCCGGGACAGGACAAAGGGAAAAGCTATGCGGAATATACCGCCGAAAAGCAAGGCACAAGCTACAAAGCCAAGTTGAAAACGGCGATAGACACCCTCATTCCCCAAGTGAAAGATTTTGACGAACTGCTGCGCCGCTTGCAGGAAATGGGGTATGAAATCAAACAGGGCAAATATATTTCTTTCCGCGCTGCCGGACAGGAACGGTTTACCCGCGCAAAGACGCTCGGCGCGGCTTATACGGAAGAAGCCATAAAGGAGCGTATCAAAGGCGTATATATTGCCAAGTCAAAACCGCTGCGGGGAGATAGGAAAATCCGACTTGTCGTCGATCTTGAAAACAGCATTAAAGCGCAACAGTCGGCGGGCTATGAACGGTGGGCGAAAATCCATAATCTAAAACAGGCCGCAAAAAGCATGAACTTCTTGACCGAAAACAAGATTGAGTATTACAGCGACCTTGAAAGCAAAATTGCGGATATTATGACCGCCCATGACGCGGCGGCAAGGGCGGTTAAGGAAGTGGAACAGCGTATGTCCGATTTGTCGCTGCTTATCAAGCACACCACCACATACCAACAATTAAAACCGATTTACGAGGAATACAAGAAATCGCGGGACAAGGAAAAGTATCTGCGGGGGCATGAAAGCGAAATTATCCTGTTTGAAGCTGCGGCAAAGGCACTCCGGGAAATGCAGATAAAGAAGCTGCCCGATCTCGCCGCGCTGCGTAAGGAGTACAGCGGCTTAAACGACAGGAAAAGCAAATTGTATGAGGATTACCGCCAAGCAAAAAAGCAAATGCAGGAGTACGGCGTTGTCAAAAAGAACGTCGATAGTATTCTTTACCCGTCCCAAAGCAAGGCGCGGGAGCAGGAACGATAAGAGGTTACAGTAGAAAAAGTCATAATTTTGTTGTAAAATAGAATTGCCCGGAAAGGAGTACCGCAAATGGATAACGACAAATTGCAGCTTTTTGAAAACAAAGCAATCAGAACGGCATGGGACGAGGAAAAGGAAGAATGGTACTTTTCTATTGTTGATGTTGTCGCGGTTTTGACCGACAGCCCAAATCCAAATAACTATTGGAAAGTCTTAAAAAAGCGGCTGAAAGACGAGGGAAATCAGTCGGTTACATCTTGTAACCAACTGAAATTGAAATCGCACAAGGACGGGAAACGCTATTTGACCGATGTTGCGACGACGGAACAGCTTTTGCGTATCATTCAGTCTATCCCCTCACCGAAAGCAGAGCCGTTTAAGCTGTGGCTTGCGGAAGTCGGGCGGGAACGGATAGAAGAAACCATAGACCCGGAACAGGCCATTGACCGCGCTCTTGAAACCTATCTGAAAAAGGGATATACCCGCGAATGGATTAACCAGCGGTTACAGGCAATCCAAGTGCGGAAAGAACTCACCGACGAATGGCAAGACCGGGGCGTGAAAAAGGGCGTTGAATATGCGATACTCACCGACGAGATCACCCGCGCATGGTCGGGAATGACGACGCGGCAATACAAAAAGCTGAAAGGCTTAAAAAAAGAAAATCTGCGGGATAACATGAGTACAACGGAAATCATCTTGAATATGCTCGCGGAAACCTCTACAAAAGATATTTCCCAAGCGTCCAAGCCGGAAACCTTTGAAGAAAACATAGAGGTTGCCCGTCGGGGCGGGAATGTCGCCGGGATTGCAAAACAAGCCCTTGAAGCGGAAACGGGCAAGCCCGTTATCACTTCCCAAAACGCGGCGCAATTAAACGCCGTTGTAACGGGCATGATTGAGGGCGTTGTGGACGCGGAAAAGAAGAAAGACGAAACGGACGAATAAAGGGGCTGCAAGTGGAACGTTAGGGGCTGAAAACGCCTGTGTTTCTGCGGCTTCCAGCGCGGGGAAATGGCATAGACGATAAAGTATATTCAAACCCGCAAAAACGGCTTTCTAATTGTCCACGCAAGGACAAAAAAAGAACAGGGGCGCGGCGCCGGAAATCGGCAACCGCGCCCCTGTTTTCTATGGACTATTCCTCGTCGGTCAAGATAAACTCCCGTTCAGAAAACTCGCTGTCCGTCATGGCTTGCAGCTTGTCCACCGCTGCGGCGGCAAGCTGGCGCAATCCAAAGTCCATGTAGGGCATGGCGGCAAGGATATTTTCAAGCGTTGTTTCTCGGCTGTCCTCGGCGTAAATCGCAATTATGTTTTCTTCCTCTATGGTAAAGCGGATATTCATGCTATCAAACCTCCAAATCCTTTTTATGCTCTTTCTGTTTGTCTTTCGGCTGCTGCGCCGCCTGTTTCTTATACTCGTCCAGCTTTTTCAGAATAGAGGGCTTTTTCTGCGGCTGTTCCCGTTTTTCGGCTTTTACCGCTTTCGCAAGGTCGGTAACGGAAATTGCTTCGCCCGCCTTTGCCCGCTGCTCCAAATCTGCGACGGTGGGCGTTTGCGGCGTGTTATTGATAAGCCCGTCAAAATTGTTGTCGTTCTGCTCTATGGTGTCCTCGACGTGCTTTAAGGGATTATCCCGCTGCGGCTGCTCGGCGGCTATGGCAAATGCCTGTGTGCCGTTTCCCATAATGAGATACTTCCCGTCCTCCGACGCATGGTGAAAACCAAAGCCCGCCGCTTCGATCTGCTCCCGGCTCATATCGGTAATATGAAAATTGCCCCTCGGCGTTCTAACGGTTTCACCCGTCAAAAGGCTTTCGGGGGTCGCTTCCGGCTGCTGCTTTTCAAGCTGTCCGTCCTTGTAGGAATACCCTTGCGCCGCGATTGCTTCAAGGGTCTTGCCCGTAACGTCGCCGTAAATCCGCTTGTCTGCGTCAACCAGCATTTGCAAGGTGTCTTTTACGGTGTCGGACAAGGCTTGCTGCTGTTCGGGCGGCAGCTTGTCAAATACGGGGGTTTGCTGCTCCTGCTCGGCTTGCCGCTGCTGCTGCAACTCGATAAAATGCCCCTCAATCTCGGTAATGAGTTCCTTTGCGGTGGTCTGTATCGTTTCAAGGGACGCTTTTAACTCGGTCATTTCCTTTCCGCTGCTCCAACCCGCCACATAGCCGAAAGAGTAATCGGAAGTATCAAGGCCGAAATGCTGGCAGACGGTATAAGCGACGCTTTCCGCTTCTACCTCGCGGGTATGGCGGTCAACGCGGTTTTGTTCTTCCGGCGGGGCGTTTAAGTCCACGTCGTGCAGCTTTGCATGGGCGATTTCGTGAATGGCGGTCTTTACCGCCTGTAACTCGCTTACGCCCTCTTTGATTGCAATACGCTTGTCGGTCAAGCTGAAATACCCGTTTGCGCCGTTTGTGATCTGCTCAAAGGCAATCGGGACGGGGGACGCTTTTTCAAGGGCGGCGAAAAAGTCCTCATACTGCTCCACATCGGCAAGCAGCGGTTTAACGGAAAGGTCGGGAAACTCCTTGCCCTCGGTCTGCGAAATATCAAAGACGGTTACAACCTTAAAGGCGGGGACGGTGATTTCCTTTTCTTCCTTAATCGGCTTTCCCTCGCGGTCAAGCATGGGCTTTCTCGTTTCGGGGTCGATTTTGTCAACCAGCTTTTTCACCTTGTAGGGCGCGGGGGCAAAGATTTTAATGCCTTTTTCGCCGCTTTTCACATGGCGGTCAAACTCCTTTTCCCATTGACGGAAGCCCATTACCAAATTGCCGCCTTGCATGGCAATTAGGATAGTGTTATTTAAGCTGTAATCATGGAACTTCGACATAGCGGTTAGAAACTCTTTGTAGCGGTCGCTGTCAAAAATCGCCTGTACGCCCTGTTCCAAACGGGCGGTGATCTCCTTTACCTTGTCGCCGGGCTTTTCAGAAGTAAGGATAATAGGGACGACGGGACGGGGCTGCTGCGGCTCGGCGGTCTGTACGGCTGCTTGCTGCGCTTCGGCTGCATCCATGAAGATATTTTTGTCATGCTCCGGCTGTGGGTAACTCATAATGCGGTATTCTTTGGGTATATCGCTTTCGCGCCCGTTGTACCACTCGGAAAAGGTGTTCTTGTTGTTGTAGATATATCCCTGTTCGGTAAATTTGCCCTTGTCGTTGATAACTGCGTCCCGCCCGTATTCCTCATACATGAAATACTGCTTCGCTTCTTCCGGCAATTCCAATTCGTCTAACTCGTCAATCAGATAGTGGCCGTAATCTTCTTCGCTTTGGACGGTGGGATAAATCCAATAGCAGTCAAGGTTTTGTGCAAGGTTGATAAGGTCTTTGAGGTTTCCGGCGTACTCGCCCAGCGTAACCGCCGCCGCAAACTTCGCTTTATCCTCGTCGCGCTGCATTTCAAGCAGCTTTCCGAGATAATTTAATTCGTCTATGCTGCCGCTTTGGATAACGGAAAGCGGCACGTTAAAGGGGCATTGTTCGGTATTTTCAAAGCCGCCCACAAATAAATCCTGCGGGTTGTCGGCGGTAATACCGACGCTCTGCATAGCGAGCTGAAGCTGCTCCGTCGTGGCGGGCATAGAGAGCCATGCGCCGCCCGTCTGTCCGGCTGCAAGGTGGCTGCGGTTGCCTATCATAATAGAAAACTGTCCGTCCATATGTTCACGCTCCTTTTCTTGCCCGGTAGGTTCGGGGATAGCTACCGCCTGCTCCGGCTGCGGGGGTTCCTCACCCTCTATGGTGTAGTCCGGCATGAGCATACCGTTTACTTTGAAATAGTCGGCGTACTCCTGCGGGATAGGCGGGGAGATTTCCGTAAACAAGCGGTCATACGCTTTGATACGCCCATTCAGATACTTTTCCATAGCTGCCTTGTCGGTGAAAACCTTTCTATCCTGTCCGGCGATCTTCGCTTGGGTTCTGCTTGGGCTGTTGGTGCGCACGCTCCATGTAAGCGTCCATGAATACGGGATAGATTTCTGCGCTTCTTGGTTATAGCGGGTATTCTCGTAAATGTAGTAATTCATCTGATAGACCCGGTTGCTGCGGGTATGGCGGTTATACTCGTTTTCCCGCCACTCGTTAGCGGTATGCTGGACGTGCGGCGTTCTCACATATTCAAGTGCTTTATCCAGCAAAAGCGTTTCCCCCGCCTGTTCTTCCCATGCGGCGGCGCGTTCTTTGAGGTCGTCAAAAATCGCCTGTTCTGCCGCCGCGCTTTCCTCGCGCATGGAAAGTAGCTGCGCAATCGGTAAGGAAGCATAGGGGGCAATATCCCCGTCCTTTGCTTCAAAATATATCCGGCGGTCTATCCGCATGGTTTCGGCGGTTTCTAATTCGTCATGGTCGTATGAGGAATACGGCATATTGTTTCATCACGTCCTTTCTCGGTTTTTAAGGGTTTGGGACTATCCCAATCCGGGGTCCCCGAAAAGTCGTAAGACTTTTTGGGGTGGAAGCTGGCAAAATGCCCGCGCTCTCTGTGGGAAGCGCGGGCATTTCTCGCAAACGGGTACTCGTTTGCTGTGCTTGCTATGTAGTTGTTTTACTCCGTAAACGCCTGTTTCTCTCGCTCTCTGCTTTCTGTCTGCGGCGTATCTTTGCCGCACAATCGGGGCAGTATTTCGCCCGGTTGCTTCCCGCCGCAAACGTGCTGCCGCATACCGCGCAACGCTTCAAATCGGTTTCCCCGCTGCGGGTGATCTGTTCGCAAAGCTGCCTGTCGGCGGGTAATACCGCTTCGCGGAAATAGCGGCATAGCAGCGAATAGCTGATACTCTGCACACAAACGCAAGTTTCCCCGTCGTCCAATAGCAGACAATTCCCGCAATCGTTGTTTGCACAAGCGGCGCGGGTCATTTTCTTTACGGCTCGATACTGCTTTTCATCAAGCCTAATCATTTTCGGTTTTGCTCGACGCGGAAGTTTACAAACTTGCCGCCTGTGTCGGCAAGCAGCACAACCCCGTCAAAGGTCTTTCCCGTCTTGGTGGAGTACATACCTTTGATTTTTACCTTTCCGTCTTTCAAAAGGGCGGCGGCAATCGCCTTTGTGAAAGCCTTTTTACGCTGCTCGAAAAAGCGGTCATTCTTCCACATCACAAAGCTGCAAGCCCTGTCGGAGCAATAAAAGTTTTTCTTGCCCTCGTAAACCGCCGCGCCGCAACGGGGGCAAGTGCCGATTGCCTCCCGCTGCGTGGTAAACAGCTTCGCTTTATCCTCGGAAATCGCGGAATAGGTCTTGACAAGCCCCGTTGTCATTTCCTCAATCCTGCGCATGAAGTCGGCGGGGCTGTCGCTGCCCTTTGCAATCCCGGTAAGGCGCGTTTCCCATTCTGCCGTAAGCTGCGGGGACGTAAGGCTTTCGGGCAGAATGGCGACAAGGTTATACCCGTCCTTTGTGGGGATTAGCTTTTTACCCTTGCGCTCGGCAAAGCCCGCGCTAATGAGTTTTTCAATGATACCCGCCCGCGTTGCGGTGGTGCCTAATCCCTTGCGTTCCGCGTCCTCCGGCGTGTCCTCCTTGCCCGCGCTCTCCATAGCCGAAAGCAACGTATCTTCGGTAAATGCCTTTGGGGGCTGCGTGTAACGCTCGGAGATCTCCGCTGCCGGATTTTCAAAGGTCTGCCCCTCGGTAAGCGGGGGCAAAACCGCTTCCGGCTCTGCGTCCTCGTCTTGTTCCCCGGACGCGGCGCGGGATAGTCTTTCAATCTCGCGCCAACCCTCGCAAAGCGTCGTCCTGCCCTTTGCGGTAAAGGTATAGCCGCCGCAAGTGAAAACCGCCGTAACTGCTTCATACTCATAGGGCGCGGCAACGGCGCAAAGCAGTTTTGCGCACACAAGGGTTATTAGCTTTTTCTCGCTCTCGGCAAGGGGCGCAAAACCGTTTTTCAAAAACTCCGCTGTCGGCAAAATGGCGTGATGGTCGGTTACTTTGCTGTTGTCACAAATCCTCGCAAGGTCGGCTTGCAGCTTCACGTCCTGCATAAAGGGAAGCAGAGAACAAAGCCCGGTAATGAGTTCCTTTGTGCTGCCCTCCATATCGGAAGTGATATATTTGCTGTCGGTGCGGGGATAGGTCAAAAGCCGCTTTTCATAGAGGGCTTGCGCATAGTCAAGGGTCTGCTTCGCCGTAAAACCATACAGGCGGTTTGCTTCCCGCTGTAAAGAAGTAAGGTCAAACAGTTTCGGCGGGGCTGCGGTCTTTTTCTCTTTTTTGAGGGAAGTACAAACGGCCTGCGATTTCTCGCAAGCCGCTTTCATCTGCCGCGCCGCTGCTTCGTCGTCCTGCCGTTCCGAAAGGGCGGCAACGCCGCCAACGTCCAGCCGGACGATATGATATTTCTCTTTCTTAAAGCTGCTGATCGCATAGTCGCGGTTTACCAGCATAGCAAGGGTGGGCGTTTGCACTCTGCCGACATTCAGCGTTTTGTGATAGAGGATAGAGAAAAGGCGGGTCGCGTTAATGCCAATGAGCCAATCGGCCTTTGCCCGGCAAAGCGCGGATTGATAGAGGTTGTCATAGCCGCGCCCGTCTTTGAGGTTTGAAAAGCCTTCGCGGATTGCGCTTTCTTCCATGCTGCTAATCCAAAGGCGGGAAAAGGGCTTTTTGCAATTCGCCTGTTCATAGACAAAACGGAAAATGAGTTCCCCCTCGCGCCCGCTGTCGCAAGCATTGACAATCTCGGTAACGTCGCTGCGGTGCATAAGGTCTTTGAGAATGGAAAACTGCTGCTCCTTGCCGCTGGCAATCACAAACTGCCACTCCTGCGGGACAATGGGGAGATCGTCATACTTCCATTTGCGGTACTGCTCGTTGTAGGTGGCCGCGTCCGCAAGGCTAATCAAATGCCCGATACACCAAGACACAAGGTAGCCGCCGCCCTCAAAATATCCGCTGCGCTTTTCAGTCGCGCCCAGCACGGCGGCAATCGCCGCCCCGACGCTCGGTTTTTCTGCAATTACAAGTTTCATACTTCCTCGTCCTCCTGCTCGGTCTGTTCGGTTTCGACTTCTTCCGTTTCTTCGTCGTCCTCGTCAAAATCAAGGTCGTCAAGGTTGCTGCTTCCTTTTGCCGCGTCCTTTTTGGGCTTCAAAATCTTAAAGTAGTAGAACGCGCCGCCGCCCGCTGCGGCAACAAGCAGCACGACAAGCAGAATACCCATGCCGCCGCCTTTTTCTTCCTCCTGCGGCTGCTCGGTTTCTTCCGGCTCCGGCTCGGCTTCCACGCCCGCGCACTCGCCCATGTTGACGCTGCAAACCGGGCAATCGGTGTTGACGCTCCCGGCAATACATTTTTCGGTGCAGCTACAAACGGGGGCTTCGGTCTGCCCGTCCTCCATAAGGGCGGTTAAATCCGCTTCGTCCACCTGGTTAAGGAAATGGACGGTGTTTTCCCCGTCCTCGGCGCGGTCAATGATGATGTAAAAATAGTTGCCGCTTTTGGTAACGACGGTGATAAACTGCTTGTCGCCGGACGCTTCGCCCGTAATATCGTCCACAAGGGACATATTACCGTCCGGGGTAAGGGGCTGCGGCTCATAGCCGCCCGTCGTTTCCTCCGGCTCGGTTTCCGGCGGGGGCGTTTCCTCGGTTACAGGGGTAGGCGGCAAGTCGCTTTCAGACCCGCCGCCCGCGTATGCGGTAACAGAAAAGCCGCACATGACAACCAGCGCGGCAAGCAATACGGTAAACGTTCGGATTAGATTTTTATTCTTCATCTGCGCTGTCCTCCTGTCCGGCGGGATAGGCCGCTTCCGGCTGCGGCAAGGTGATTTCGCCGCTGGCATAAGCGGAGAGGAACGCGGCAAGCTGCGTCCCGTCAAGGTGTACCGCCTTTACCATTTGCACGATCTGCGCGTTTTCTTCCTCGGTTTTCTGCGCTTCAAGGTCTTTCAACTTCTTTTGCTGTTCAAGGATTTTCGCTCTCGTTTTCTCAATGTCCCTTTCGATACGGTCAAGTTTCGTGTTCGCCATAGTCGTTTACTCCTTTCATACTGTTTTTTCGTAACGATATTTCATTTGTGGTGGATAGAGGTCTGTTGCGGGCTTCCGGCTTCCCGTCCAACGCTTGCCGCCCGCAATCCCGGCACATTTCCAACCTGCGGCGCGTAGGCTTGCGCCGTTTTCTGTGTCAAGGATATAGGTTATCATTTTCCGATAGCCCATAGCCCGCGCCGCCCGCCAAGCTGCGGCATACAACATACTGCAAGCGTTTTTTGTTCCGTCTGTGCAAAGGCGGTTGACTTCAAGGGTTTGCCCGTCGTCGAGATAACGGCTAACAGGCCGCCCTACAATCGCAACGCCTACAAGCTGTCCGGCTGCGGTGCAGCCGATTGAAAACTTATGCCCGGTAACAGGCTTATGGTGTCGGTGGTGCTGTGCAACAAAGGCGTTTGCTTCCGCAAGGGAAACGGGAATAAGCATTAGCATGGCTTTTCCCCTCCAAAACGCTCTTTCCACGAATAGCTGCGCCCCAATCCCTTAACAGTTTTGAGATAGGGCATAGCGTTTTCTTCCAAAGCCGCCGCCCGGTCAAACAGATCGGGGTAATTCTCTTTGAGAGATAAAATCTCTTGCTTCTTCATGCTCGGACAAAAGAAACAGGACGATTTACCCGGCTGCGGCAATCCTGCCGCTTTGATTTCCCGAATACAATCGTCCCTGTTCCAGCCCCATTCTTCAATGAGGGGGTAGCGGTTATGATATTTTTTGTCGGCTTCGTTATACTTGCGGGAATGTTCATACCGTTTCAGTTCGCCCGCGTCATAGCCAATATAACGGTTTACCCTTTCGCCGCGCCGCCAAACCTCGCGGCAAGGCGTATAGTGGTTGCAAAACTTTTCCTGCGGTGCGATTTTGTGTTTCTGCGAACAACGCTTATACCCGTAGGCAATCGACGGGAGCGTATGAGAGCGCAAGCACTCGGCTTCAAGGGATAGGCGGTTGCCGCAACGGTCAACATTCTGCACAACGGTAATCTGCGGCATACCGTGTTCGGATAGCCACTTATCCATTTGCCGGATAAATTGATAGGTATGCGGGTGTTCCGCGCCCGTATCGGCAAAAGTGATAAGGTCAACAGGGATTTTGTGAGTATATAGACCAACAAGTAAGGCGGCACTATTCGTACCGCCGCCAAAAGATACAATATTCATTTTTCAACTCCTTTTAGTTATAATTTAGCCGCCCGTAGGCGTAGAAATGGGATTGCCAATAGCTTGTGTCAAGTTTTGTGTATTGTATCGGGTCGCCGCAATGCAGCATGATAGGGCTTCCGTCCCCGTCCTCGCCTACATAAATCCCCACATGGGAAACGCCGGGGGTATCGTATGTACCAACGAAAAACACAAGGTCGCCCGGTTGCGGGCTGGAAACGCGGGTTGAAATGTTGTAAAGCCCCTGCGCCCCAAGTCTGCCCGTATTGTATAGGCCGCTGTTCGTCAATACATAACTCACAAAGCCGCTGCAATCAAAAGAGGTTTCCGGGGTGCTGCCGCCCCACACATAGGGAAAGCCGACGTATTTATCCGCTTCCTCAATGAGCCTTGCAAACTGTTCATCGGAACCCAGCAGCGCGGCGGGTACTTCGTAATCGGCGGGCGGGTTTTCATAGTATTTAAACACATAGCCGGACGACGGGAACAGATCGGGGCGGTTTCCCAGCGACGACATATACATAGCGTACATGGATAGCTGTTCCTCGCCCATGATGTAGACGGGGACATGGGAAAGGTTGAAGTTTTCCAAATCCACATGAAGAATGTAATAGTTATAGGGTACTTCAACTTCGTATTCGTTGCCCTCGCTGTCCGTCCTCGTTTCGGTGCGGTAGCGTACCTGTACTTCTTCTTCGACGGTCAAGATATACTGTTTCTCAAAGAGCATTTCAAGGGTACTTTGCGCTTCATCAAGAGTAAACACACCCTCATGCAGCGCGGAGAGGATAGAGATTAGCACATAGGGGTCATGCTCGATCTCGTCCGCGTTCACCCGGTATTCGTCGTAGCCGGGGTATTCACGCTCGATATTATTCAGCATATCTTGTAACTCTGCTTCCATAGCGGCATACGCGCTTTCCGCGCCCGTAATATCCGCGTCCTCGGAGAGATAGGACGACGCAATCAAACCGCTGCCGCTGTTGCCGCCAAAGAGGGAGCAAGAGGACAAGCCGCCGAAAAGCAGCAGCACGATAAAGGCAATCCCGCCCACAAGCAAGCAGCCTTTCCAATGCCGGACGACAAAGAACGTCGCCCGTTTGGTTTCCTGCGCGGTTTTCTTCGCCGCCTTTGCGGTGGCTTCGGCGGTCTTTTTGACCTTGCCGCCCGCTTTCAGCGTCTTTGCATACTGCTTTTTAATGCGCTGCTTCTGCCAAAACCGGGAAATCGGGTTTGAGTGCGCAAGGGCGGGATTATCGTGCAGCGCCTTTTTATAGAGGAAATCGGCGTTTGCCTTTACCGCCTTTCTCTCGGCTGCCGCCGCTGCCCGGTAGGGTTTCAGCTTGTGGCTGCGTATGCCGCGCTTTACCGTCCGCGCCGCCATGCCGCCCGCTTTCTCGCCCGCGAGTTCTACCCGGTGCCCGCTTTCCACACCGACGTTTTCTTTCTCTACCTCGTAGATTTTCCCATGTACGGTGCTGTTTAACTCCTGCGCCGGACGGGATAAGGGGTTATGACGCAACTTGCCGTTTGGGGGCTTATCCGTCTTTTCAAAGGAAAGGCGCGTTTTTGCCTTGCCTTTCGCTTCGTCAAAAACGCGCTCTTTCTTGATTTTGGTCTGCTTGGGGATAGCCGCCCGCGCTGCGTCTAAACGGTCTGCCGCCTTATCGGATTTACGGATAGATTTCTGCAATTCCGGCGTTGCCCGTTCCGCTTCGGAAAACTGCAAGCGGGAAGTATGGGTTTTTAGCTGCGCCCCGTCAAGGGCTTTTTTCTCTGCGCCCTTTGCCGCTTGCCGTTCAACCTCTGCGCCGATACGGTCAACAGCCTTTTCTGCCGCTGCGGTAGGGGCTTGGGAATAGTTTTCCTCCTGCGGCCTTTCGCTGATACTCGTTGTTTCGCCCGTCGTGAGGTTTTCCGCAACCGCCCCGTCGCGGGTCATTTTCTGCGTTACCTTGTCGGGGGCTTTTAATTCCTTGCTCAATCTTCATCACCTCCAATCCGCTGTTTTGCAAGGGTACAGTATTCGGGGTTTAACTCAATGCCGATATAGCGGCGGTTAAGCCGTTTTGCTACCATGCCCGTCGTGCCGCTGCCGAAAAACGGGTCAAGGACAATCCCGCCCACGGGACAGCCCGCTAAAATGCACGTTTCCGCAAGTTTGGGCGGGTATGCCGCAAAATGCCCGCCGCGATAGGCAACATTGTTGATCTGCCAAACGTTGCGGCGGCTGCGGACGGGGGAAATCATCTCGTCGGCGTATGCGCCCTTTTCGCGGGGGCGGTTGATTTTCTGCGGCTGGTTCTGCCCCGGAACAGTAACGGCATATTTGTTGCCTTTGCCAACGCCGCTTTTCAGCCGTCCCGCCGTTGCGGGGGCTATCGGCTCGGCTACTGCTTGCCAATCGTAGTAATATTTCTTCGTCTTGGTGAGCAGAAACACATACTCATAGCAGCGTGTCGGACGGTCTTTGCAGCTTTCCGGCATGGGGTTTGTTTTGTACCAGATAATAGAACTGCGCAAATACCAACCGTCGCCCCGCAAGGCAAGGGCTACAAGCCACGGAACACCGATTAGGTCTTTGGGCTTGCAGCCGGGGGCGCGGTGGTTTACCGCCACTTGCTGCCCGTTCCTGCCTTTGGGATATTTAGGGTCTTGGTGGCCGGCTTTGCTGCCTGTGCCGCAATAAGTGTCCGCGATATTGAGCCAACAAGTCCCCTCCGATGTAAGCACCCGCTTTACCTCATGGAATACCGCCACAAGGCGGGAAACATATTCTTCCGGCGTTGCTTCCCGTCCGATCTGCCCGTCTGCGCCGTAGTCCCGCAAGCCGTAGTAGGGCGGGGACGTTACGCAACAGTCAATACAGTTTTCCGGCAAGGCTTGAAGCACCTGTAAGCTGTCGCCGCAATAGATTTTATCCGTTTCTATCCTCATGCCGACACCTCGCCGGGCTTGGTCGTCATCACGCGATACAGTTCCGTGTCCTGCGGGAAACGGTCAATAAAGGGCAAAATCACGTTGCCATAGAAAATAAGCCCCTCGCCCGCGTCGGAATGGGTTACATAGGTCATTTGCTGCTGCGAAATGTTAAGCTGCTTTGCAAGGATTTCCCTGTCGCCCTGCGCTTGGTTGAGCATATACACAAAATCGCTGTTTTCAAAAACGTTTGAAACTTCTCTGCTCGTCAAAAGGTCTTTGACATTCTGCGTAATACCTGTCGGAATACCGCCCCATTTCCGAAAGCGTTTCCAAATCTCAACGGAATAGGCGGCGGTCTGTTCCTCTTTCAAGAGCAAATGAAACTCGTCGATGTAGTACCGCGTCGCCTTGCCCTCGCTGCGGTTGAGCGTTACGCGGTTCCACACTTGGTCTTGGATAATGAGCATACCGACTTTTTTAAGCTGGGTGCCGAGTTCCTTAATGTCAAAGCAGACAAGGCGGTTGTGAATGTCAACGTTTGTGCGGTGGTTAAACAGGTTCAAGCTGCCGTTTACATATAGTTCCAACGCCGACGCGATACGCTGCGCTTCCTTTTCCGGCTGCTTCCTAATCTCGTTGTAGAGGTCGCCCAAAACCGGCATATTTTCCGGCTTCGGGTCTGCAAGGTAGCTGCGGTACACGCTGATAACGGCGCGGTCAATCAAGGTCTTTTCAACGGCTTCCAGCCCGTTTTTGCCGCCCATAATGAGTTCGCAAAAGGAAAGGATAAAGTCGCTCTTTAACGCTATGGGCGTGTCGCCCTCGCTGTAATTGAGGTTAATATCCATCGGGTTGATGTACTGCGTACTGTTCTGCGAAACCTTGATAACCTGTCCTTTCAGCCGTTCCACAAGGGGGTAATATTCGGCTTCGGGATCGCAAATGATAATATCGTCTGCGGTAATGAGGAAAGCGTTGGTGATCTCGCGTTTAGCCGAAAAACTCTTGCCGCTTCCCGGTGTGCCGAGTATCAAGCCGTTAGGGTTTTTCAGCCGTTTCCGGTCGCACAAAATCATGTTGTTGGAAAGGGCGTTTAAGCCGTAATACAACGCTTCGCCGCTTTGGAACAGCTCTTGTACCGTAAAGGGGACGAAAATAGCGGTGCTGGAAGTCGTCAAGCCCCGCTGGATATGGATAAGGTTTTCCCCCAATGGGATAGAGGACATAAGCCCCTGTTCCTGCCGGTAATCAAGGCGGGTGAGCATACAGTTGTATTTCTGCGCGATACTTGCGGCCTGAAATACATCGTTGTCCAATTTCTGCTTTGTGTCTGCGATATTCAGGACAAGCAGCGTCAAAAGGAACATTCGCTCGTTCCGGCTCTGCAAATCCCGCAAAAGGTTTTTCGCTTCGCCGCCATAGGTGGCAAGGTCGGACGGGATTATATCCATGTCGTAGCCGCTGCGGATTGCTTTTTTCTGTTCCTCAATCTTCATGCGGTCAAGGTCGGTTATCTTGCGCTTAATGGTCTTGATCGCTTCGTTGTGGTCGATACTCTGAATGTGCAGATTGACGACAATCCCGTTTTCCGCTTCCATGAAGTCGGCAAGCATACGGTCTGAAAGTTCCGGCGCGGCAATCTGCAAAAAGGAAACCGCACCAAACTTCCCGCCCATTTGGAACATCCGCCCGTCGCCAAAGCGGAAAGAGGACGGGGCAATAAAATCTTTGACGGATAGGCCGCTTGCGGGTAGCCATTCCCACGCAAAATTGAAGCGTTCCCCGTCCGGGTGGAACAGCCCATGCAGCACTTCAAGACGCTGCTTCCCGTCCAGCACCCGCGCCGCCGCGCCCATCACCTTAAAATGGTTCAGCGTGTCCGTTTCGATACGGGCAAGCCGCGCCCGCGCCGATCTAATGTCCTTTGCTTCAACGGTAAAGGTGAGAAACTTGGTCTTGATAAGCCCGTTGTTTCCGCGTTCAAGCTGCGTCCTAAGCATTTCGGTGTATTCTGCTCTGATACTGTCGAAGTCATCATTCTGCGGCGCAATCGTGATACTGTTCTTGAAATCGTCCTTGTTCGCATGGCGGCTGATTAGGGAAAGCTGCACGCTGATAGAAGCGTCGAACGAGTTATACATATCGCAAAGGGCTTCAAAAATGGCGGTTTTGTCGTCCGGCTGCGCAAGCTGATAGTTGATGTCCTCAAACTCAATGCACTTGGAATACCGCCCGTTTGCAAGTCGGCAAATCCCGTCCTTATACATTCGCTCAAACGGTATGCTGTCCTGCGCCGTATGGGGCTTCCCGTCGCCCTTTGCCTGTCGGATAAGGGTATCTATCTGTTTTCTTTCCTGTCGGGAAAGTTTACGCTTTTCGTTTTGGGTGTTTTTCTTTTCCTTTGACAATCGCCCGTACCTCCTTATCTAATTGCTCTTGCCGCGCAAGGGCGGCATAAAAATTGTTGGTCTGATAAGGTCGCTCTTTGGGGCGAAGAAACTTCACTTCCACAAATTGCCGAATAATCACTTCCAGCGGTTGCCCGTTTTTCTCGTACATGGCAAGCAAAAACATAGGCAGCATGGCAAGCACCATGCACAATGCCGCTGTGGTTGTTCCAACGCTGTCTTTTACCAAAAAGAACAGCGGCAGTCCGATTGCTACCGCCGCGCTGAAACAAATTAGCTGTCGTTTCGTAAGGTTGAACATTACCTTGCTTTTGATTTTTGTTAAGTCCTTTGGGACGGTTACATACGCCATTTCAAACCTCCTTTCTGCCCGGAATGTAATCTTCAAAACGGGGGACAGCATAGAAAAGCCGTTTGTTATTTACCCACCGTTGCAAATGGCGGGTAACAGGCGGGGCGGTTGGACGCTCGTAAATCATCACATACGGGTCAAAGCCCATAGCCCGCAAGGTGTTCACGCGGTATAAATCCTGTTCGTGAGTGCTGCCGTAGTTGGTAAGAACATACACGCGCCGCTGGCGGCTGCTCTTAATGGCGGTCAAATCCAAAAAACGTTGGAAATACCCGGTTAAGTCCTCGTCGGGATTATCCCATGCAAAATGTACCGCTTTTATCCGTACCCGATTTAACAGGCTGACATTATCCCTGTTCACAAGGCGAATATCCAGCCCTTGCGAAAAATCCACCCATGCGCGGCTTCGTATAAGCTGCTCAATGAGATTTTCATGGTCGGGACAGGCAAGCAGATTAGCGTCCATGATTTTTATTTCCGGCTGCCATTTCCAAAACTCGGACAAATCCGCAACCTTAACACTTTTGCGTCCCTCTTTACTGCTGACAATGCAAAACCCGCAATTTCTCGGACAACCCCGGCTTAAAAAGCCGTAGGCAATCCCGAAAAACTGCGGGTAGATAGAATAATCCGGGTAACTGTGTTCCACTTCCGGCGGCAAGCGGTTTTTCGTGTCGTAGCCCGTACCGCCGAAAATAACTTGTTCCGCGTTGGTAACGGTTATCGTGTCTTTGGAATAGGTGTCCGTAAAGACGCGGCTTTTATATACAAGGTCGTACCGCCCCTTTGCGTTCCACCATTCCACCGTATGCCCCTTTGCTTTATGATACGCGGATAGCTTCATCAAGCAGAGGTTGGGGAAATTATGGCTGTCAACGTCGATTAAACCGATTTTCAAATCATAACTCACCCCCTTAATGTGCCGAAAAGACGCTCTTTGCAAGGCTTCCCGTTTTGAAAAGCGTAAAGCACAAGAGGACGGTATAGCCCATGCAAGCCCAGATCGCGCCGGAAATGTCGTCGGTCGCTGCGATTGTCTGTATCAAAACCGCGTAAATGCCGACGCACACAAGGATTAAAAACGCTTGGAAACCGAGGGCAAGCAAGGATTTCAGATAGTTTTGTCCCATGCCGCCCCATTCATGATTTACCATTGTCGCAACGGGGATAGGGGCGATACTCGTTACAAGGTATATTTCAATCATGCGCCCGTACACCACAAGCATAATGCAGATAGAGAGGGCTTTCATGGTAAGCCCTACAAAAAGGGATTGAAACCATAGCCCCAAAAGCCCGCCGACGCTCATAGCGTCCAGCTTTGTTTCTATGTCGGTGATAACGGTTGCAATATCTATGCTTGTGTCGGATATGATAACGCCCGCGCTGTCGTTGACGACGCTCTGCGTAATATCGAAAACACCCATGACGATGTTCCAAGTATTTGTTACCAGCAGCACCGCGACAAAGGTTTTGAAAATCCACTTGAAGAAAATCCAAGTGTCGAGATCGTGCAGATTGTTTTTCTCAATTACAAGCTGGATTAGTTCGTAGCACATGACAAAGGTAATGATAACGCCCGCAATCGGCACAATGACGTTTTCCGAAAGGCTGCGTATCATATTGAATATGCCCGCGTTCCACCCGGCGGGGGTTGTGCCGACTTGCGACGCGATTTCGCCAACCTCTGTGTTTACGCTGTTAAACAGCCCGGAAAGGTTTGATAAAATCCCGTCTGTCAATATGCCCCGGAACCAATCTTCAATCATCTGCCATATCAAAAGCTAATCCCTCCTTTCCCGCGCCCTCCCGCGTGAAGCGGGAGAGCGCGGCGGGTAGTGTTAGGTTGTGGCATTATCCAAACAGGCCGGAGAGCAGCGGTACAAGGGTCATGCCGATAAGGGCAACGCCACCGCCCGCCATAAGCTGCTTCATGCCCTGACTTTTCGCGCCGGGGTTATCGTTGCCGTAACCCTCCATGAGGTTAATACCGCCCCAAATGCCAAGACCTGCGCCAAGCGCGATTACCAAAGTCTGCAATACGTCAACTGCGCTGTTGAAAAAATCCATATAAACCTCGCTTTCTGCCGCTAAAACGGCTCAAAAAATGTTGTGGGAAATAAAAATGCCGCCGTTTTTTATTCGGCGGCTGCGTCCTCGTCGGACAAATCTATTTCGTATATGTCAAAGGGTTCGTCCGGCTTTACGATTGCCGGACGGGTGGACATATACCGTTCAACGTCAAAAGCGTTTTTCTTGTCGAAGTCGGAAAGGTATTTGTAGTTCGGGTGCTGCGTTATATCGTATTTGTCGCTGAAAAAGGGGCGCACCCCGCGCAACTGCAAAATACATTTTCCTCCGTCCATAACTGCGATTTCGTCCTGTGTCATCAACTCCTTTCCCAATTTTTGATAATTGAGGCCATGAGAAACCTGTGTGCCGCGATTTTCGGAAGTGTTGAAACTGTCGATTGTTTCCCGTCCCAAGTTTTCCGAAATATCCTTTGCATTTTTCCCGCGCCCTCCCAAAAACAAGGTGCTGTCGGCGTTATCAAGTATGATTTCTGCCGCGTCCTTGTAAATGGCTTTTAGCTGGCTCTGCGATTGCAGAATGATAGAAGCCGAGATTTCCCGGCTGCGGATTGTGGCAATCAATTTTTCAAACTGCGGGATTTGCCCGATGTTTGCAAACTCGTCTAACAAGCACCGTACATGGACGGGCAGCTTGCCGCCGTATTCATCGTCGGCCTTGTCGCAAAGCAAATTGAAAAGCTGCGATTGCAGCATAGCGATAACAAAATTAAACGTGCTGTCTGTATCGCTCATTATGAGGAACAAAGCCGTTTTTCTGTCGCCTAACGTATCAAGTTCTAATTCATCGTAAGACATGAGATCGCGGAGTTCCTTAATGTCAAAGGGGGCAAGCCGCGCCCCGCAAGAAATAAGGATTGATTTTGCTGTCTTGCCCGCCGCCAATTTATATTTTCGGTACTGCTTCACCGCGAAATGGTCGGGGTCGCGTTCCTCCAAGTCGGCAAAGAGCAGATCGACGGGGCTTTGATATTCCTCGTCGTCCTCGCGGGCTTCGCTGGCGTTGATAAGTTCCAAAAGGGTAATAAAGTTCATTTCCTCTGCGGGGGCTTCGTACCAAATGTAGCCCACCAACGCGCAATACAAAAGCCGTTCTGCCTTTACCCAAAAATCCTCCGCGCTTTTTTCGCCCTCACCTTTGGTATTCGCTATCAGCGTGTTTACCAGCTTCAAAATATCTTTCTCGCTGCGGATATAGGTAAAAGGGTTGTAGTGCATGGATTTTTTGAAGTTAATCGTATTCAGTACCTTAATGCGGTAGCCCGCCCGTTGCAGCAGCTTCCCGCACTCGATTAGGACGGTGCCTTTCGGGTCTGTCAAGACGTAGGAAGAATGAAGCTGCATTAAATTAGGCTTGACGAAAAACCTTGTCTTTCCGCTGCCGCTGCCGCCGATCACGACGACATTTTTATTTCTCGCGTACTTCGGCTGCTTCGGGCGGCTGTTCATGGTAAGTCGTTCCGTCTGCGTCAAAATGATGTTGTTTTGAAACTCCGGGTCTATGTAGGGCTTTATATCTTCGGCGTTGCCCCATCGGGCAGAGCCGTACTCCGCGCCCTTGCGGTATTTCTTCGCGTTTTTCCCTTTGACATAGACAATCAAGCGGATAACCACCGCGCCGATAATGCCGACAAGTAAATCCAGCGGGTAGACGCTCGGCAAGGCGTTTTCAAAGGCTGCGGAAAACCCTTTTGTGATATTCAGTATCTTTGCGGATATATCCGCGCCGGGGGCAAGGCGCACCGCCTGTCCGACTTTATCAAAGAGATAGACAAAGAATACATAGGGGATATTCGGAAGTATCAGCTTTTTGTAGTTTATCTGCTTCATATCTCGCGCCCCCTGTCCATTTTCTTTACCTTGTCGCGGGCGGCGTTAAGCTGCTTCGCCTTGTCCTTTGCAGCGGCAAGGGCTTTGCGGATAGAGGGCTTTTTATCCCGGTTCAGCTTCTTTGCGGAAAACTCTTGAAACGCTGCGGTCATAACGTCCGCGTCCCGGCCTTTGAAAAACACAAGGTAACGGGTCTGTTCGCCCTTAACCTTTTTCAGCGAAAAATCTATGTTGTATTTCTTCGCCGTACTCTCAAAGGCTTTGATATTCGCGTCGGTGATCTCGATGTTGGAAACGCCCGCGTTCTGCTTCATAAGCTGCCGCATGGTCTGTTTCCCATGCGCGGGCTTGCTTTTCTGCTCCAAAAACTTTCGGATTGCTTTCTGCAACGCCTGTTCGGTAAGCCGCGCCGCGCCTTTTCCCACTTTGACGTATAGGGCAATCGTTTTTTGGGTTACTTCCTCCTGCAAGGTATCAACTCCTTTCCCTGTAAAGTGCGGCTATGCTCATTCGCCGCCGTATAAGTCGTGATTGACTTCTGCCGTGTAGAAATGCCCCATTGTAGAGGGCGCGGAAAACAACGTTTTCAAGAGATATGCCCGTATGTTGTAAACTTTGGTCGTATTTTGGTCGATACGGTCAAACACATACTCGATATGGGACGAGTTTACTTTCAAAAGGCGGCTCTTTACCAAATCGGCGGGGAACTTCTCGCCGCCCACTTTGATATATTTTGCTGTGCTGCATAGGGTTTCAAGAATTAACTCGACGACTTCATCTAAACGCTCCTTATCCATTTTGGTGTTGCGGGTAAGATGGTCGTATTCGATATTGTCCTTGATGATTTCCCTGTAAATCTCTACTGCGCTATTTCCGTCAATCCTGTCAATCCCGCCGAATGGCGGCGCGTCCTCCGGCTCTGCCGGATAGATTGATTGATCGTTATTTGATACATCAGTAATTATTTGTTCTTTACTTGATATATCTTTATTTAATTGTGTTGGATTTTCCAACGTAGGTTTTTCCTGCGTAGGTTTTTCCAACGTTGGATTTTCCAATGTTGGATTTTCCAATGTAGGGTAATCCGATGTAGGTGGCTGTTCGTCGCTGGTAGCTTCTTCCGGCTCTCGCGGCTGCGGCTGCTCGTATATGACATAATCCGCGCCCCGCAAGCGTCCTTTCTCGTCGCGCTCCCGGCTGCGCACGATATATCCGGCTTTTTCGAGTTCTTTTACCGCTTCGCGGATTGCGTCGATCTTTTCCCGGTTGATATGGGATAAGCCCGCAAGGGTATAATCCCAATCCTCCGGCAAGGACAGCATTTGCGAAAGCAAGCCTTTTGCCTTTAAGGTGAGTTCCTTGTTTCGCAAGTGGTGGTTGCTCATAACGGTATATCCCGTATTGCGTTCCACTCGGAAAACTGCCATGTTTCATCACTTCCTCTCTTGGTCTGCGTGGAATATTAGAAAGCCGTTTTCGGCGGTTTTGGTATTGCAATATGTCCTCTGCCGTTTCCGCGTCTGCAAAGCCGCATGGCGCAAGGGTTTTTACCCGTCTATTTGTCCATGCTGGCGGGCGTTTTCCGCGTCCTCTTGCCGGGGCAGTAGGGACACTCTTTGAAAACGCAAAACTCATACTTCCACCCAGGGCGGTAGAAACGGCAAGTGCCGCAATCTTCATCACCTCCGGCACAGCCGGATTGATAGCGGTCAAATCCCGGCTTCTGCTGCATGAGCAATTCAAATGCCCGCTGCTTTCCCTTTGTGAAATACATTCCGGCTGCGCCTCCTTTCCTGCGGGCATAAAAAAACGGCGTTACTTTTTCCCCTAAAAGGGGTTAAGGTAACGCCGCTTGTGTGCGTATTCAGTTTTTAACACATTCCCTGTTTATCCGCTGTCCGCAAAACCATTGATTTTATTAGCTTTTTGCCGCTATCGCTATCACACCTCATTATTCGACCGCCCCGACTTTCAAAGAATGATACGCGATATAGACGAGGGAAAAGTTTCCACCGTCATCGTCAAAGATATGTCGAGGTTCGGGCGCGACCACATTCTCGTGGGTTACTATACTAAATACTACTTTGCGGAAGCGGACGTGCGGTTCATCGCCGTGTACGACCAAGTGGACAGCGAAACCAATCCCGACGACGACATCACGCCGTTCAAGAATATCCTGAACGAGATGTATGCGAAGGACTGCTCCAAGAAAATCAAAGCTGTCATGAAGGCAAAAGGCAATGCAGGCAAGCACCTCGCAACGCATCCGCCGCTCGGCTATAAGAAAGACCCGAACGATAAAGAGAAATGGGTAATAGACGAGCGCGGCGCGAAAACGGTACGCGAGATATTCTCACTGTGCATGAACGGCTACGGGCCTACGCAGATCGCGCGGATATTGACGGAACGGAAAATCGATACACCCGTTGTGTACTTCCATAAGCACGGGCTGCCTACCCCTGCAAAACTGCGGGAAGACTCGGAGATATGGGATCAGAAGTCCGTCGCAAGAATACTCGAAAACGTGGAATACACGGGCTGTACGGTAAATTTCAAGACCTATAAGAAGTCGTATAAATCCAAAAAGCGTATCAAACTTCCGCAAGAGGATTGGCTTATCTTCGAGAATACGCAGGAAGTCATCATCGACAGGCAGACCTTCGACTCCGTACAGAAGATACGGCAATGTAAACGGAGGCCCTCACGAATGGGCGAGATGAGCTCGCTGTCGGGTATGGTCTACTGTGCGGACTGTGGAAAAAGAATGTATCTGTGCCGCTGCACTACGATGAAACAAGCAGAATACTTCAACTGCTCTACCTATCGGAAAAAGAAGAAAAATCTCTGTACTTCGCATCAGATTACGGTCAAAGCCGTGGAAACATTGCTTTTAGACGATTTGAAACGGACACTACGGTTCGCGCAATCGCAAAAGGAAGAGTTTTTACGGATGTTGGAGGAAAATTCCGAGGTCAAGACGAAACAGGAAATAAAGGAAAACCTGCGGGAACTCTCTGCTGCGGAAGAGCGTATAAAGGCGTTGGATAAAATCATTCAAAGCCTTTATGAGGACAAAGTAGCGGGGATACTGTCGGAAGAGAGGTATCTGAAACTGAGCGATACATACGAAACCGAACAGGCAGATCTGACAGAGAAAGCGCAAATGCTGAAAGCGGAAATCGAGAAGGACAAAAAAGAGAAAGACGAAATACTCGATTTTCTGTGTTTGGTGGAGAAGTACAGCAGCATCGAAGAACTGACGCCCGAAATCATACGCTCGTTTGTGGACAGGATAATCGTACACGAAAAGCGGAAAGAGAACGGGCATTACAGGCAGGAAATCGAAATCGTGTATAACTTTATAGGTGCGGTGGAGTTTCCCGACTTTCTCGACGACGATGAGTACGACGGTTTGAGCTGTTAAAAACAGCCCGCTGATGCGGGCATAACATAAGACATGAGAAAAGGCGTGGCTTTCACGCCACGCCTGCTCTCTTTTTCAAAGGGCGCCCTTTACCAAAATTCCCTATCGGAATTGCGGTAATGGCGACACCCTTAATTTATGCCATTTTGAATCGTTGACAAAAAATTGTCGATGTGCTATTATCTATAACGATACAAGCAGTACCGTTAAATCAAAAAGCGAGGCATAAGATGAAACTGTATGACGAAATCACTTTGGCAAAGATGCAGACCTTTATAAAGCAGTATCAGAAGGAGAACGGCAAATCGCCTACATACAGGCAGATCGGTCATAGTGTCGGGATATCTTCACCTGGTATGGTAGGGCGGTATATCAAGCAGCTCGAAATGCGGGGGCTAATAAATAAGGATAAAGACGGCTCCGTAGCCATAGATCCGAGATTGTTTTCCGGAAGAACGAGAACGGCTTCCCTTGTCGGTACGGTTGCCTGCGGTATGCCTATTCTTGCGGAGGAGAATATAGAGGGCAATTATGCCTTGCCTGTTGAACTGTTCGGCAATGAGGAGCATTTTCTGCTTCACGCCAAAGGGTACAGTATGGTAGATAAAGGCATCTATGACGGAGATATCATTGTAGCCAAGCGGCAGAATACGGCAGAGGCAGGGCAAGTAGTCGTAGCGCTTATAGATGATGAGGCGACGACTAAGATTTTCTTACCAAAGAAAGATCACTATGTTCTTCGTGCAGCAAATGATTCAACGGACGAAGAAGGCAAGAGGTGCTATCCTGACATAGTGACCGACCATTGCGAAATACTCGGTGTGGTGGACAACGTTATTCATCGTGTGAGGTAGTAAATATGGAGCTTGCAAAGAGCTGTGATTATCAGGACGCGCAGGAATGGCTTGCGTTGCCAAGCAAGATATGCGAGACTTCGCTTGATAAAAATGACGGACGCGCGAATTATCAGAAGTTTTTCATCGCATATATGAGCGGAAACGGAATGATCTTGGCGGGTGTGCAGGACGAAGATGTCGGTATTTTTTATCGAAAGGATAAGGCGGAAAGCGGAGATATAGTGGTCTTAAAGGTCGGAGACGGCGAATACCAGTGCAGACGCTTTTTGCGTTACCGCGGGCGTAAAATACGTATCCGCCGAGAAGACGGTGTAACGCCTGACGTGATCGTGCAAGAAAAAGAGGTAGCTGTAATTGGCGTGTTGGTGACACTGATACATCGCTTCCACAAACCGGCAGCAAATGAATGAGGCGGAGATATGGCAAAAGAAAGGACATACTTTTGTATAGACATGAAATCGTTCTTTGCATCGGTGGAATGCGCGGAACGCGGCTTGAACCCGCTTACCACAAATCTTGTCGTGGCAGATGAAACACGCGGAACAGGCGCTTTATGTCTTGCGGTAAGTCCGAAAATGAAATCTCTCGGCGTAAAAAACCGCTGTCGTATGTTCGAGATACCCAAGGGCATTGAGTATATTGTCGCCAAGCCGAGGATGAAAAAGTATATCGAGTATGCCGCAGATATTTATGAGCTGTATTTGCGGCATATAGACAAGGACGATATCCATGTCTACTCCATAGACGAGTCGTTCATAGACGCGACCGATTATCTGAAGATATATCATTTGACGGCAAAGCAGTTTGCATCGCGGCTTATGGATGAAATAGCTGAAACCAAGGGCATACCAGCAACGGCGGGAATAGGGACGAATTTGTACCTTGCAAAGATAGCGTTGGATATTACGGCAAAGAAGGTATCGGATCATATCGGATATCTGGACGAAGAAACATACCGCCGTACATTATGGAAGCATCGTCCTATAACGGATTTCTGGCATGTAGCCAAAGGCACGGCGGCACGTCTGGCAAGAATGGGCGTGTATGATATGGAAGGTGTAACAAGGGTGCCTGAGGAAATTATGTATAAAGTCTTCGGTATCAATGCGGAACTGCTCATAGACCATGCGTGGGGACGTGAATCCTGTACGCTTGCTGATATAAAAAGCTATAAGTCGAAAAGCAAGTCAATCTCAAATTCTCAAATTCTGTTTGAGGACTATACGTTTGAGAAAGCACAGCTCGTGATGGACGAGATGGTATTAAGCGGCTGCCACAGGCTTATGCGGGAACACCTTATTACCAATAAAGTCGGGATATATGTAGGGTATTCCAAGGATATTGTTGTGCCAACCAGCGGAACGGTGCGGATGCACGAAACGACAAATCTGTATTCGATCATCAAACCATATGTCAGAAAACTGTTTCAACAGACCACAGATAAAACCGCTCCTATTCGTCGTATCGGCATAGATTTTACCAATCTCGTGGACGATTGCTGCGAAGGGTATGATCTTTTCACGGACATGGAAGCCATCTCCAGAGAAAAACGTTCGGAGGGCGCCGTGCTTCATTTACAGGACAGATACGGAAAGAACGCGGTGCTTCGTGCCAGCGATTTGTTGGAGGGGGCAACGGCTATACAGCGTAATAAGCTGATAGGAGGGCATAACAGTGAATAAGAAGTCATTGCGAGCGAACCGTGCGGCTCAATTTGCCCCGTTCGATTCTTTGAAAGGACTGCACGAGGAACTGCGAGCCAGAGAAGAAAAACTTGCTCGTTGCGAGATGAAGGAGTTATCGGAAGAAGAGGCGCTTCATTTATCCGAAGTAATGCAACAGGTCGAAAAGGGAACGCTTGTTGAAGTAGAGTATTTCAGCGGTGGGCATTATGAAACCATAGAGGGTAAGGTAAGAGAGAAAAATATACCAATAAAGGTTATTGTAATCGGGGACAGGAAAATTCCGTTTTCCCTGATACGAGATATGAAAATAGTCGGTTAGAGACTAAAAGCGGATGCCGTTCATAGCCCCGGAACGCAGAAGCGATAGCCTCACGAAAATACTTCGAGCCTTCCCGCGAAGTCAAATCGGGAAGCGCCGTATGTGTAGATTACTTCGCGGCAGGATCTCCCGACCTCCGCAATGAAGTTTTCTAAATACCCCACAAAAGGCGGCGGGAAAAGGAGAGCAGAGCAATGGCTGAGAAATTGACCGTACAATGTCCGTACTGCAATTTTATGATGGTGCAAGTAACGGAGTGCAAAGACCTTATCGTTTTGTGTCCGTCGTGCGGAGCAAGCGTAAAGGTAAGCGCGACGGATGAGGATGCCGTCATAAGAGTCAAGAAGCCGCGAACCACAAGGAAGGCAAGCGGGGAATAATTTGTTGTGACTGAAAATTTAATACATTGAAATCCCGTGCGTGCGGCGGTCTGCAGGTGTGAAATACCATAAATCCTACAGCGCGGCGCACGGCAGTGTGAACATGCTGGAGTCTATCTCTTAAGAGAGGATATCAGAGCCTTCACAGAGTTCTTTTTTCGATGAAATATCGAGCAGGAACTTTGCGAAGGCTCTTTCTGTCTTCTGTTTGAAGTTTCCATCGCCCGAAAATCGGAAAATGAGCCGATTTTCGGGCTTTTTTTCGTGCTCTGAAAGTCCCGAAAAAAATCTTAAAAAAGTTTTTCAAATACGTCAAAAAGTGTCGTATTTGGATTTTAGAATAAGGGCACGAAAACAGGAAAGGAGGTGAAAAACGGATGACGGCAGACGAGAGACGCGGCGTAATTCTGGATATAATCTGCGCCCGTCGCTACGAGACAATCGACAATTTGGCGTTTGAGCTCGATGCCAGCAGACGGACAATTGAAAGAGACGTTCTGCATCTCTCGCTGCGTTTTCCGATTTACACTACGAAAGGTCACGGCGGAGGCGTTTGGGTAGTAGACGATTACAAACGGGATACCAAGTATCTGTCGCCCGAGCAGTTGGCACTTCTTAATAAGTTGAGCGGAAAGCTAAAGGGGAAAGATGCTGCCGTGATGGCTTCCATCATCAAGATGTTTTCGATGCCGCAAAGGAAGGATTAAAGGATATGACGATACAGGATATCAAGGACGAATTGCAGGAAGTGAAGTATTACTACGGACACAAAGCAATGTTCGACAGGGCGTTGTCAACGGTGTCCAAAAACAAAGTGCTTGAGAAAGTGGCTCGGTACAACGATTTGGTGCAGGATGCGCCGGCGCAGCTCTTCGGATTGTATGTCGCAATATACACGGAGAACAACACGCAGCTTGCCGTCGCGCTGGATTGGGGGCTTTCGGAAGGGTACATCAAGAACCTGAACCGAAAGCTGTGCGAGTACCTTTTAGAGAAAATAAATGAAAAGGAGGGCAAGCAGTCATGACGGAACACATTCCCGAATTTCTGGTCGGCGCAACAAATGTTTACAGGACGCGCGGGTACATTGTCAAGCAGTGCGTGGCATTCAGCTACGACGAAGTGTACGGTACGTATCTGATGAGCCGCGATACTTACTATCGCTGTACGCCGAAGAGAGACAGAGAGTTTGAAGCCGCATTTGCCGACCGTAAGAACGTGAACGGCAAACGCATTCCCACTGCGATGTACACAAGAGAGTACATCGACTGAGTAAGGCGTAACCGGGTGCAAAAAGAATAAAGGCGAGGAAACCGTGCGGTACTTCGAAGTGTAAGAGCGGCCGCTCACCGTAAAAGGATCGCACGGGACGGACTGTCCGAAAGATGAAGCGCCCGTTACCATATCTACAACTTAATATTTTCATATCGCTTAGCTAACGGCAACACGGGCAGAAAACGCTGCGCTAACGGCGATACGGGCAAAATTTTTTCAAAAGCAGGAGGCTTATATAGTGGCAAACAGTAAGTACAACAAACGCCGTTGGTCGGTGCCTTCCAAGAGGGCGAAAGGGTATGCGGCAGACCGTAAAGCAAAGGTGCATACCTATGGCCCGAAAGAGGGCAAGGAGCTGACGGATTTTGAAGCGGGTATCCGTTCCGGATATCTGCAAGCGCAATCCGATCACGCCGGAATGTATAAGTACAAGAAGGCGCTTGATGAAGGTAAGTCCAAGAAGGAAGCTCGCGAAATTTCGCAGGCAAGAGGCAAAAAATAATAAAAATTACGGAGGATTCAAAGAAAAATGGAAGGAAACAAGCAGATTTTTGTAGAGCGTGAAACGTTCGAATCGAAGGGCAAAACGTATTTCGGGTACTACATCAAGGGTACGGTGCGCGGCAGGGACGTGAAGGTCGGCATCGCGCCTCCCGACAAGGATACGGACAAGGGCGGATATGCCGTTCTGGATATCGTGTTCGGGAACGCGGATAAGGCGGAACTCGTGCTGGTTCCGTATGAGATCAGGGATGAGAAGACGAAGAAGGTCGTCAAGGGCAATTCTTACGTCGTCCGTTCGGTGGACGATGACGGCAGGGTGTACGAATGCCCGGTAAAGCCTGCGCGTACTTCGGACAAGTCTCTTCTGAATATGCTGCTCGCGGAATGACGGCGGCATGGTAAAAAACGAGATTCGTTTCTGCGGCTTACGGGAAATCGCGAGCCGCAGTTTTCAAATCTTTTGGAGGTAAAACATGAACAACGAATTTTACGAACACAAGAAATCGGACGCGGTGAAATGGATCATCGTGTTCGTGCTCATCGGCGTGCTGTTCGCAGGGATGATCGCCTCCCTCGTCATGTCCGCTCCGGACAAAACCGAGGAAACCGAAGGCGGCGTCAGTGCGGAAGCGACAGCCAATGATTTTGAAGCAACAATGCACAACACGGAGTTTATCTCGCTGAAAATGAGTGCTCAAGCCGTGACTGCGGCAGATAACTCCGTCAGCAAGACCATTACCGCCACGGTTCTTCCCGCTACGGCAAGCAATAAGTACGTGGACTGGACGGTCGAATGGGGCGACGAAGGCAAAAGCGAGGACGTTACGCAGTATGTTACCGTAACGCCTTCTTCCAACGGCAGCACCACCGCTACCGTTACCTGTAAGAAAGCGTTCACGGGCAATATCCTCGTTACCGTCACCACCCGCGAAAACGGGTATCAGGCGAGCTGCGTCATTACCTTTGTCGGTATGCCTACGGACATACTTATCGACACATCCGTTGCAAAGGAAGGCGACGCGTACAACGTCGGTATCGGTACGGCAAGCAAGTTCAATATCTCGCTTACAAATCCGTTCGGTTCGGTCGGAAGTCAGTTCAACGACATCACTTGCGAAGTTTCAGGCGTCGGCTCTATCGTTGTCGGATACATGGAACACTACAACCAGAGCGGCACGGATAAATGGTACGATGAAAGCGACGAGACGATCACCATTGACTCCATCAAGGACGCGCTCATTTCCGTTACATATTCCAATGGCGTACTTACAGTGAACTCCATCAAGTCTATCGAGAGTTATTACGAATCCGTGCAAAGAATGGATGGCGGACGCACGAGAGCGTACCACAACAAGTTCCGCTCTTTTGTGGATGACTGCTATTTCAAAGTCACGGTCAAAGAGAATGCGTCCGGTCTGACGAAAGTCCTCAACATCCGTTTTGACGACGAAGTGGTTACGGGCGTTTCCGTCAATACGACCGAGATGCAGTTTTAAGGAGGTATGCGTATGAATGTGAGTAAAGGTAAATGGATCTCCCGTGTTTGTGGAGCATTGCTTGTTTTGGCGCTTATCGTCTGTACGGTGCTTATAGGCATTCTCACTGACGGCTACACGCATTGGAAGGCAGATGTGCCTTCGTCGGAAATGCTGCAAAGCAATGACGAAGACGAATTTTACGGGTATGGAACGGCAAAAGTGCAGGCGGTATCCCTTTCCATGAACGCTGCGGCAGTAACGGCGGCAAACGGCTCTGTCAGCAAGACGCTTACCGCATATGTCTACCCGGAAGACGCCAAGAACAAAGCCGTGGACTGGACGATAGAATGGCTGGATACTGAAGAAACGAGGGACATTTCGGACTATCTGACGCTTGTTCCCGATTCGGACGGAAGCGCAACCGCGCAGCTCACCTGTTTGCAGGCGTTCGATGGCGAAGCACTCGTTACGGTGACTTCCCGTGAAGGCGCGTTCTTCGACACCTGCCGCGTGCTGTTCGTCGGCAATCCTTCCTCGGTAAACGTATCGTGTGATGCGCTCTCGCTCAAAAGCGGCAGCTTTGGCACTTACTACGAGATTGGAGCCGGCAATTCTTACACCTTCGACATCACCCCGGACAATGTGTTCGGCACGGTGGGAGCGGAATGCAACTACACCTTCGAGGTGAAAGGACACGGCAGCTTCAAGACACAAACACAGTATTATTACACGGTGAATGACAGAAAGACATGGGAAGAAGGCACGGAACAGACCGTGAACATCGCGGACGTCACGACGGTTTCCAAGTATGAGCCGAGCGTGTTCGACTGGTCCGTGAGCGGCAACAAGCTGACCGTCAACGTCAACTGCACGCTGGAAAGCTACTACACGAGTTCCGTGCGTAACGGCAACATGATCACCTATGAGAATAAGTTCCGCGAGTACACGGACGACAACTGGTACTACGAAGTCATCGTCACCGAAACCAACAGCGGCGTCAGCACGTCTTTTAAAGTCCGTCCCGTCAAGACGGTCACGAACGTGGTGCTGGCGGACGACATCGTAACTTTCTGAGGTGAGCCATGAGCACGAACAAGCAAACAGGAAAAACCGTAGGCAAAGTGATCGCGTACATTCTCGTTCTGCTTGTTGTCGCCGGCGTGATCGCAGTTATCGTCAGGTTCACGGGCGGTTTCACGAGCGATTTCAAGACCTTCTACGTTTCTGTGGACGGAAAAAACATCCTCACGAGCGCGGGCGGCTATGAAGTCACGAACGAAAAACCGCTCACCGTCGATGTGAAGTACACCTTCGGCTCGGCGGGAGGCGACGTCAGCGGATATTCCGTCAAAGTCGTCCCCCATGCCGTCGAAGGCAAAGACTTCGACTTCACTCTGGACGATCAGGTGTATTCCTTTCAGGCGGAAACCGACCTGACGGCGGGGTTCGACATAGCGCGCGAGGAAACCTCTTTCACGATAACGCCCAAAGGCGGCGTTACGGAAGTGCTGCGTGCGGTGTACCCGAACAACGAGATCGGCGATTGCAGCGACAAAGGCTACGAGGATATGTACGCGCTCATCGTCACGTCGTATAACGGCAAAGCGAGCGTTACGCTCTACTTCTCCGTGCTGCAGGAAGTGGCGGGAGTGACATTGGATCAGGAGGTGATAGAGTTTTGAGCACGGTAAGGCAAAGGATATTCGTCTGTCTTATCGCGTTGGTAATGGTGTTCGGCGTCGTCGTTTCGGCGGCGCCGGATATCGCTTATGCGGCAGGCAGCGAACTGAGTTATGACAAGACAAATGTTATGGACGACCTCACCTCTTCCACCGTGAACGGGCAGCCTTTCGATGTGAAGGACTATCCGTATGACGAGGACAGTCAGGCGCAGATCGTCAATTTCGTGGAGTATTGCTACTCGTATAAGGGCAATATGCAAAGTAACTACGGGCTGTATGTCTATGTGTATAACCCGCAAGGGCTGAACATCTCCACGAACAGCAAGAGCAACAAGATACAGATGGCGGTGTCATATGACTCCGAGGGAAACCCGAACGACTACGCAAAGTTCGATCTTCTGTTTTTGAGCAAGTCCGAGGACAGCAACTACAAAAACCTGTTCTATAAATTCAAGGTGGCAGACCGCGAGATAAACGGCACGACATTCAAGGACAGGGTGAACAGCAACGAGCGCAGGTACGATGTTTCCGGCATAGAACTTATGGAATACGGGAAGGTAAATGCCGTGGAATACAGCTGCGGCGGCTCGTACATATTCACGGGCTATGCGGAAGGTTACGGTCCCGATCCCGCGGCGAAAAGCACTTTGACTTCTGCGGTCAGGGAATCGAAACCATATCGCTTGATGTCAGAGGGACGAACTACCGCACGGAGTCGAGTTCGGCAGGCAAAGACCATCAGAACCAGCTCGAAAGCGTGTATTTCAGCGTGGATAACGACATTCTCGAACGGTACGGGAAATTGCAGAAAGTCAAGGCGGAATGGTATGAGTATAAGACGGCGCCTATTGTTACGATATCGGATAAAGGCATATACGATACGCTCAACGGCTATGTCGGCAAGAACATCGGCGAGCATACGGACAGTCTAAGGTATAGTCTCGGTTACGGACGAAACGTCATATCGTCGCCGGGATCGACGGTTATCACTTATGATTGGTCCTACAATGTGGACTGCTATTCGAATGTGGGACTTTCCACTATCGTTGTCGATTCGTATGACATCTGTTAAATGCTGCCATATCTGTTCTATACCGGCGGAACGAGTGTAAGCGATTATACCATTCCGAGCGATACCTTAAAGCAATGGATATACGGCTATGACAAGAGTAACGCGAAAGGGTATCTTCCTGTCAAGGACGGACAGATAAGTGCGGACTTGTTCTTGGATACGGTAGACCAGAACCGCACGCGCGGGTATAACTGCGTGGAGATAGACGCGTCGGAGAAATACGACCTGCTGTCTTATACGGCAAATCACGGATTCTGGGACAAGGTGTGTGATTACGGCTTTTTCGCAACGCTGTTCGGAAAAGTTCCGACGGATGAAAACGTGTTCGGTATCGAACCTATCTATGCGGTAACGGATACGGATATGTCCTATGACGACGAAGACATTGCCAAAACGCTGCTTATAAGCGAAAGCGATGTGGATGAGTTCAAGGAATATTATGACAACGCGAAAAAGCAGGACAAGACCACGTTCTTATTCCGCTTTGCTGTCACGGACTATTTTGCCGGAGACGTGGATATAGAGGACAGTCAGAGCGAAAACGGGCTGCTCATAAAGGATACGGCATATATGGCGCAGGAAACGGTGTTTCTGGATTTCGACATCATCCAGCTGACATTCAACCGCGACGGCGTATACCACGTTATCCCTGTCGTATCCAGTCCCGTGGACGTTGTGGGAGCAATAACACCGCCCGTAGAGTTTGAAGGCTATGATTGGTGGAAGATCGTGCTTGCGGTTATTCTTATAGTGTTGCTGCTCATCATCCTCGCTCCGGTGTTGCCGTATATACTTCGTGCTGTCGTATGGCTCGTCTGCCTTCCCTTCAAGGCGATAGCGGCGCTGTTCAAAGGCGTAGACAACAAGCGGAAAAAGAAAGCGGAAACGAAGGTACAGAAAGAACCTGCCGTAAAGCAGACGCAGAAACCGCCCGACGATGTGGACGGATTGGAGGTGTAAATGAAAACGGTCAAGAGAATTATAGCAGTCTTTCTCTTGGTCGTGGTGGGAATCGTGGTCGGCTATCTGTGTTATACGGGTAGCCGGCTTACCGCCACGCAGAAGGCAGCGGCGGTTGTGGAGGTGGTCTATGGACAAGCGCAAGGTATTTAATATTTGCCTGTCCGTATTGATAACGGCGGCATTCATCTTGCTCGGTGTATTTGTGTTCGAAAGTTCCTATCTCCGCTTCGGCGAGACCGCAAAAGACTTCGGGCTGTCTGTCGGGTACTATTTCTGCACGCTGTTCGGCTTGGATCATGACATCGCGCCGTCCGTCACGGAGTATTCTTCGGTGATGGATTGGAGTATCCTGTTTCCTTCGGACTTCGAGGGTTTCACTTCGCAGGCAACGAGCTTCTTCTCATTGCTTGTGGACGGAGTGAACTTCTCGGGCTATTGGGCGAAGGTCGGAGATGTTATGCTCGTACTTCTGAAAGTCGTGGCTATCATTCTTCCGTGCCTGCTCGTTTTGGGGCTGGTCATCTGGCGGCTGTACAAGAGCGGCAACACGAAGCACAACAGGGACACCGTGCCGTTGAAAGTGTTCAAGTCGTTTTCGCGGTATCTTTATCTGCCGTTGAAAAGGACTGTATTATCGTACAGGGACTTTCTTGCGGAGCATCGGGCGGTATGGATACTTTGGGCGGTTATGTGGGCATTCCATCTGAACGCGGCGAGCATCGTTATGAGCTTCTTGGCATATTACTTTTACTTCGTGCTGAGTTTTGACGTCGCGAACCTCTATGTGCAGGTCTGCAAGCTGTTCATTGACTTGCAGGTTATCTTCCGATACTTCCCGTGGTGGATCATTGCCGTTGTCTTCTGGCTCTTGTTCAATCATTGGCGGAAGAGTATCGCTTTGAACAGACTGCGGCACTTCGAGGCAAGAAACTGCGGGTTTATAAATGAGCTGCCTATCGTATCTATGGCGTGCGGCTCAATGGGAAAGAAAAAGACGACGCTCATCACTGACATGGTACTCTCGCAAGAGGTGATGTTCAGGCAGAAGGCATTGGAGATCTTACAGCAGAACGACATGAAATTCCCGTATTTTCCGTGGATCGCCTTCGAGGACGAGCTGCGGCGTTGTATGGAGCATGGGACGGTCTACAATCTCGCCTCGGTCAAGACATGGGTGGCATTAAAACGGTCAAGGTTTGCCCGTCATAGAAACGTTCATTGGCAGATATATGGCTATGAACTACAAAGATACGGCGAAACTTTTGACGATGCCTTAAAGATCAACGGGCTGTTTGACGTGCTGGAAACCTACGCGCAGGCATACTTCATCTATGTCTTGGAAAGCAGCCTCATCGTGGCGAATTACTCCGTCCGCACGGACAATCTGATGGCAGACAACGGCAACTTCCCGATGTGGCTCACGGACTTCTTCCCGAAGCGCAGACGGCCTCAAAGCAGGCACGCGCATATCCTTGATTTCGATGTGTTGCGCTTGGGCCGCAAGGTCTTGGAAAACAACCCGAAGGCAGGCAGTTTTGAGTTCGGCGTTGTAGGCATTACGGAGATAGGAAAAGAGCGCGGCAACAATCTGGAACTACGGGAGATCAAGAAAGGCGCGGAAGATACCAACCAGAAGAACGACCTCTTTAACTCGTGGCTGAAAATGTGCCGACACTCCGCCACTGTAGATAACTTCCCGTTCATCAAGGTGTTTACAGACGAGCAAAGACCGGAGTCTTGGGGTGCAGACGCGAGGGATCTCTGCGATGTGGTACATATCGTTTCGTCCGGAAATACTCGGCTGACTCTCCCTTTCTACACGATAGAGGAAATGCTCTCGGAGTGGGCGTTCAACCGCTTCCTGTCGCTGTACTACGACTTCCGTTTCAGGCGCGGAGACAATACCTTGCTGGTGCATATCCTCAAAAGCGTTGTCGCATGGCTCTGGCGGAGAAACCTGCGTATCTACAACCGCTATGGCTACTCCATTCTGAAGATAGAGAAAGAGCGCGGCACGATGGACGGCAAGACGGAGAATAAGAAGTATTACCTGATGAGCGCGAAGATCTACGCGCAGCGGTTCAGCACGGACTGTTTCAGTGACTATTTTAACGATATGGCAGGAAAGAGCGGTATGGGATTGATGGATTATCTGGAGTATGCAACAGAGAAAGCAACGGTAGAGGAATTGAAAAAGCAGAACAGCTATTTCATAAACGGGCTGTATAAGGACGCCGACGATAGTTCTGCGTGAAATGTGATGTAAATGTGAGTCGGCGCTCCTTGTACGGCGCAAGGAGGTCATATTATGCCATATCCGAAATGTAAAGTCTATTCGGACGGCAGTCATTACATTGCCATTCCGCACACCACGCGGCCGTATAAGCCGCGAAGAAAGCCGAAAGAGGAGGTAATCACCGCATCGGAGGAAAGTAGGGAATTGTGGGAACAAACGGAAAACAGCGCGCCCTCGCTTGGGGACGCGCCTATTCCGCTTGAAGAAGATAAAGGGACAGAGCAAACTGATAGCGGTAATGAAAAAGTGGACACGTCTGTAGAAAAACAGAGCAATGAAAGACAGATGACGAGGAAGGAGCTGTTTGAAGAACTCTACGAGAAGAACATAAACCTTTCACGTCGGCAAAGGCGGAGGGCTGTGCTTAACGGTATGCGACCGTATTTCAAATCTGAAGAAGCGCTGCAAAACTATGTTACGCTGCAATTCGAACGGAAAATCCGTAATCTGATTGCCCGACGGCTTAGAATGACGCGAAAAGTAAACTTACAGGACTTCAACTTTTTTGTAACTTTAACGTACTCGGATGAACTGCATACGGAGGAAAGTTTCAAAGCCGGTGTGGAAAGCTGTTTACGTAATTTCTGTAATCGGAGAGGCTGGAAGTATATAGGGGTATGGGAGCGTTCGCCGAAGAAAAAGCGATTGCATTTTCATGGGATATTCTATATCCCCGAAGGCACGATGCCGGGAACAATGCTTGATGTAGAGGACTATAACTTCAATACACGAAAAAGGCAGATAACGCATCAGAACACATACTTTAACGAGCGGTTCGGACGTTCGGACTTTGAAGATTTGGATAAGGATAACGTAGGGAGCGCAGTAGCTTATATCGTGAAGTATATAGAAAAATCCGGAGAAAAGCTGGTGTATTCCAAAGGCTTGCCGCAATTCTTTCTGTCTGACGTTATGGACGAGGATGTAATTTGTCCTTGCGGGCTGGAAGATAAAAAATTATTGCTCTACGATGACTTCGGTTGCTGGGACGAAGGCTGTTATATGGGAACGGTAAGCAAAGACGTGATAAGGCAAATGCCGAAAAGCAACTGAAATCCGAATGTGCAAATACGGTATAAAAACGGGGATAACAGTTTCGGAATGCGCGCGGCAATCGCCGAGCGGTTCAGCGGCGATGCCGCGCCCGAACTGTTCCGCTTTTTCCGTATTTCCGTCGGTTTCGGTTGCGAGGCGTGTGCTTGTCTCGGCGGCGCGTCAGCGCCGCCGACTTGTATCAAAGACAAGCACACGCCTCGCTCTCAAAGGGGACAAAAAGGTAATCAGAGGTCATCTCAAAGTACACGGTAAAAAGTGTCTGAAATGAGCGTCTGCGTCTTGCGGCGGGAAGCATAAAAAGTGGGAGAAACCGTATTGGCTCCTCCCGTTGTAGCGGCGGTCTATGGTATTATCTCATAATGCTTTCCGTGAATTTCTATAGAAGTTCCGTCTTTCCGTGGTTCGCCTTTCGCGCAGGCCCGCAGGATGAGGGAAGTATCTTCCGGAACTTTGGGGATATTGCCTTCACGGAACTTATCGTCCGAGCCGACTTCAACGATCTTGAATCCTTTCTGGACGAGGAACGCCGAGAACTGCCAGAGCTTTTCAAAGCGTCCGTTGCTGTCGAAGATAGCCGAAAGATTTTCGGCGGGGTGGTAAGCGGTGATCCTGAAATAGTTTGCCATAATGATTTCCTCCTATGCGGCAATTTGTTTGAGTGTTTTGTTAGCATAAGGCAGCCAGACCTTGTTGACATAGTGCAGAATGTCCTCGCTCGGCTTATGGTCGTGTTCGCCGTAGCATTGCAGGACTTTGTGACTGCGCGGCGAGTATTCGAGCGTCACGAGCGGAATATCCGGGCTTTCCTTTGCGCGGACGAAGAAGATGAGCGATTCTTCTCTCACCATGCGCTGGTCGTAGTTCATTCGTCCCACGCAATGGTGCAATGCCTCTCCCTCACGGATAAGGTCAGCAGGACTTCTTGCGATGACACAGATAAACGCGCTCCGTTTTGAGTGTTGCAGGGACAGGTATTTCTCCGCAACGGCGGCAAATTGCGCGTACAGTTCCTTGCGCTTTTCCGCGTCTTCCATCGCTTTTTTCGCGGCGTATTGGTCTATGCGGATATCGTGCCAGCGTTTGAAGTCGTGCGGGAAACGGTTCTTCTCTTCGGAAATATCCAAGCCGAGATTTTGGCAGGCTTTGAGATAGTCGAGATAGGTATGCGGATTGGTGCGCTTCTCCGCAACATAATCAAAGAGCCGTTCAAGTTCCTTGCCTTTGAACAGCTCCTTTAACGGTTCGAGCGCACTATCGTGGATCAGCCGAAGTTTCGCTTCCTTGTAGTGTTGAAGCTGTTCGAGCGGCT
>ERZ1108167.216-NODE-216-length-66717-cov-27.078545_pt1 | contig 66717 bp, 87 predicted proteins | sample MGYA00403703_ERZ1108167 | MGnify/ENA primary metagenome ERZ1108167 (study PRJEB35170, sample SAMEA104062411) | human gut metagenome | biome: human gut; feature: human-associated habitat; material: faeces | place: Denmark | collected 2012-05-11 ...
GCTCGCAGGTTTTGCACCCGGTGCAGCGGCTGGAATCAATAAAAAATCCATACTGAGTGGTCATCACTTACTCCTTACGCCTTCTCGATCTGCACCAGATTGGTGTGCTGCGGGTTACCTTTGGCCAGCGGTGACGGGCGGTGCGTGGTCAGGGTGTTGATGCATGAACCGTGGTCGACACGATCGCCGTTCATATTGGCGTCATGCCAGGCTCCCTGGCCCATCGCGCTCACGCCGGGCATGATGCGTGGTGTGACTTTCGCTTCGATGCGCACCTCGCCGCGATCGTTAAACACGCGCACCGTATCGCCATTTTTGATGCCGCGTTGCGCCGCGTCCACGGGGTTAAGCCAGACCTCCTGACGGCAGGCGGCTTTCAGCACGTCGACATTGCCGTAGCTGGAGTGGGTGCGGGCTTTGAAGTGGAAGCCGAAGAGCTGCAGCGGGAATTTATGACGTTCCGGGGCGTCCCAGCCGTCGAAGGTCGAGGCGTAGACCGGCAGCGGGCTGATGGTTTCGTCGTCGGCGAGCTCCCAGGTAGCCGCAATCTCTGCCAGCTTGCTGGAGTAAATTTCAATCTTGCCCGAGGGGGTGTTGAGCGGATGAGCCTGCGGATCATCGCGGAATTTTTTATAGGCCACGAAGTGCCCGGCCGGATCTTTACGCTTATAAATACCCCTCTCTTTCAGTTCGTCATAGGACGGCAACTGCGGATCTTTTTCGAGCATTTTGGCATACAGATACTGCAGCCACTGCGCCTGGGTACGTCCTTCGGTAAATCGCTGATGAATATCCGGGCCGAGGCGTTTCGCCACTTCACTCATGATCCAGTAGATCGGTTTGCGCTCAAACTTCGGTGCGGTCACGGGCTGAAGGAAAATCAGGTAGCCCATGTTGCCTGCATAATCGTTAGGAATAATGTCTTCCTGCTCAACGGTCATTAAATCGGGTAGCATGATGTCAGCATATTTCGCCGACGAGGTCATAAAGTTGTCGATCACCACGATGGTTTCGCATTTACTCTCGTCCTGCAGAATATCGTGGGTTTTGTTGATGTCGGAATGCTGGTTGATGATGGTGTTGCCGGCGTAGTTCCAGATGAATTTGATCGGCACATCCAGCTTCTCTTTTCCCCGCACGCCGTCGCGCAGGGCGGTCATTTCGGGTCCGCGCGCGATGGCGTCGGTCCAGCTAAAGCATGAGATTTGCGTTTTCACCGGGTTATCCGGCAGTGGCATACGCTCAATGGTGATCGTGTAGGTCGATTCACGTGCGCCGCTGTTACCGCCATTAATCCCGACGTTTCCGGTCAAAATCGGCAACATGGCAATGGCGCGGGAGGTCAGCTCGCCGTTGGCCTGGCGCTGGGGACCCCAGCCCTGACAGATGTAGGCCGGTTTGGTACTGCCAATTTCCCGTGCAAGCTTGATGATGCGATCGGCCGGTATGCCTGTGATGCGCGAGGCCCATTCCGGCGTTTTGGCGGTGCCATCGTCACCCTGACCGAGAATATACGCTTTGTAATGCCCGTTAGCAGGCGCACCTTCCGGCAGCGTTTTTTCGTCATAGCCGACGCAGTACGTGTCGAGGAACGGCTGATCGACAAGGTTTTCGTCGATCAGTACCCAGGCGATACCCGCGACCAGCGCGGCGTCCGTCCCCGGGCGAATCGGGATCCACTCGTCTTCGCGCCCGGCGGCGGTGTCGGTATACCGCGGATCGATGACGATCATGCGCGCGTGAGAGCGTTCGCGGGCCTGCTCGAGATAATAGGTTATCCCGCCGCCGCTCATTCGCGTCTCTGCCGGGTTATTGCCGAACATCACCACCAGCTTCGTGTTTTCAATATCCGAGGTGCTGTTGCCGTCGTTGCTGCCGTAGGTGTAGGGCATTGCACAGGCTATTTGCGCGGTGCTGTAGGTGCCATAGTGGCTTAAAAAGCCGCCGTAGCAGTTCATCAGACGCGCGACCAGCGAAGCATAAGGGGAGGAGCGGGTGATATTGCCGCCCACAATGCCGGAGGAGTAGTTAATGTAGACCGCTTCGTTGCCGTATTTTTCGACGACATCTTTCAGACTGCGGGTAAGGGTGTCCAGGGCTTCATTCCATGAGATACGCTCAAATTTTCCTTCACCGCGTTTCCCAACGCGCTTCATGGGGTAGTTCAGACGATCGGGGTGGTTGATCCGACGGCGAATAGAACGCCCGCGCAGGCAGGCGCGAACCTGATGATTGCCATAAATATCCTCACCGGTGTTATCCGTTTCGACCCAGTAAACTTCTTCATCACGGACGTGAAGACGCAGCGCGCAACGGCTCCCGCAGTTGACCGAGCAGGCACCCCAGACCACTTTGTCTTCAGCGGGCTTTACAGCGTTTTGTACCGCGGCAGCGGCGCGTTTGAGGCCAAAAGGCAGTGAAATCCCCCCGGCGGCAAGTGCCAGAGAGCCTATTGCAGTGGATTTAACCAACGTTCGACGGCTGATCCCGCCGTGATTTTCGACATCGGACATAACTCACCCCATCATTTTAATTGCGTATTATTTTCGCCCGTGATTACAACCGGGCTAATGATGGGGTGAATGTTACTTATTTGGAGGTATTAAATATTAATCCTCATCAAGTCAAAGGGAATTGGCCGCGAGAAAGTGATTAAAATCACTGAGGTTCGCCCTGACCATTATCCTGCATCCCTGATGCGGCACCGCTACCGGTGCGGGTATAGAGAATTTTAAAAGTATCGTTCGCACAATGACCGACTACCTGTGCATCCGGCTGGTCAGCCTGATCGTTTGGCACAATATTTAACGTAAAGCCGGACTCGGGCACGCCGTTATTGATGATTTTCTGCTGAATATCGCTTTTTACGCGCTCGCAGGAATCCGGGGCAGCCAGAGCCGCTGTAGAAGCGCTCATTAACAGCAGGGCGGTAATCCAGGGTAACCGTTTCATCTGTAGCTCCTTTTCTCTGTGTGTCGGTTAAGCTTAGCAGGGTTCGTGTAAGCTTTTGTTATTGGGGATAACTTTCTGAACAATCTTATACAGGCTTCCTGCGCTCATTTTCCCCAATTTCAATTTCCATCAACACGTCCTGCGGGCGGTGATACCCGCCCGGCATCGCGACGCTAAGCGCGGTGCGTTTTGCTCTGCACCTGTCGTTCGCCGGAGTGATGCCGTAAGTCATCACACATCGCCTGTAATTCATTGAACAATCTTGCCACATGGAAACCATCGCACACGGAATGATGGACCTGCACGGCGAGGGGCAACAATACTTTTCCACCCTGGTTGACGTATTTCCCCATAGTGAACATGGGGGCAAAAAAGTTCTGCATATTGGCTACGTTGATATTAAAACTGGTAAAACTTGACCAGGGGATCGCCGACACAAAAAATACATTTTCCCGCGACTCTTCCTTCGGCCAATAAGAAAGGGTATTACCATAGCGAGCAACATCTTCCGAATAAACGTTCTGGAAATGATCAATATTGCCATCGAAGTGACTCCATAAAGAAGAAAAGGTCTCCGTTTCATTATGGAAAATGGTATAGCTTGGATGAATTTCATTCCATATGACAAGTTCATTGTTCTTCATGGCCATACGGAATTCCGAATGGTTGTTGACGATTTTAGAAAGGAGGGAAATCATCGTCGGATAAAATTTCCAGCCCAGTTCTTTTATATCCTTGAGCAATGCGGTGATGTCTATTTGAACAGTTTGATTAAATGTAGATTGAGCAAAGGACTGAAATACCTCGAAATGTTCTTTTCTGGCCCAACGTGATAAGTCAACAGGCGTATATTCAGGGATTGTTTTTTTCATTTTTTTAACCTTTGATGAGCAATCAAAAATCAGCGTTTTGCCTACGTTTTTTCATGAATAAAGAAAGCATAGAGATTCCAGGCGGTTTTGGACGCGAACGCATTTGTGAGGGTAGCGCATCCTTATAGAGGAAGAAAGAGGATGGTAAACATTTAATATATCAAAGAAAAAAGTTAGATGGCGCAATCTGCCGGCGTTTTCATGTTGTTAATATGTCACAGAATATCCGTCATGCGCTCAAAGCAGGTGTGTTTCCTGTTCAACAGCAGGCACAGCGCCTTCTCATTCTGGCGTGGTTTTGCAGAGGGTAAGAGAGATTAATGCATTGATTGTACGCCTCTTTTCGCCTGACATTTTGCTATCGTGTGAACAATGGTATTTGCTAATATGATCGGGAATACTCTCCCTGATTCGGTAAATGATGTGAAGAACTACGCAGCGATAACGCTACTGGCAGCAACACTGGTGGGGTGCGACAACCCTTCCGCGCCGCTGTCGTTTACGCCCGAGATGGCGAGCTTCTCCAATGAATTTGATTTTGACCCTCTGCGCGGCCCGGTAAAAGACTTTACCCAGACACTGTTCAACGACAAAGGTGAAGTCTCCAAACGGGTAACCGGCACGATGTCGACGGAAGGGTGTTTCGATACCCTCGAACTGCACGACCTCGAGGCCAATACCGGCGTGGCGCTGGTACTGGATGCTAATTACTACCTTGATGCGGAAACCCAGCAGCGAAAAGTGAAACTGCAGGGGAAATGCCAGCTGGCTGAATTGCCGTCGGCGGGCGTAACGTGGGATACCGACGATAACGGGTTTGTGGTGGCGGCGCACGGCAAAGAGATGGAAGTGAAGTACCGCTATGATGCGGATGGCTATCCGCTGGGGAAAACCACCGTCTCCGGGGACCAGCATTTATCCGTCCAGTCGACGCCGTCTAAAGATCTTCGCAAAAGAATGGATTACTCCGCCGTGAGCATGCTGAATGACAAGCCGCTGGGCAACGTCAATCAGAGCTGCGATTACGATCGACACAATAATCCGGTGAGTTGCGATCTGACAATCACGGACAACAGCGTGAAGCCCGCCGTTGAGCGCAAGTACACCATTAAGAACAGTATTGAATACTACTGAGAAAAAGCCGCGCAGGTTACTGCGCGGTGGGTTTCAGCAGGCTGGCGCCTGACGGTTTGTGTCCGGCCAGGTGCTGATGCTGGAAGATGCACATGCGAATGGTGTTGCGGTATTCACCGTTGATAAAGAACTCGTGAACCAGCTCGCCTTCCACCATAAAGCCCAGCTTGCGGTAGATATGGATTGCTTTCTCGTTCTCTTTATCCACGATGAGATAAAGCTTGTAGAGATTCAGGACGTTGAATCCGTAATCCATCGCCAGCTTCGCCGCCCGCGTGGCGAGACCTTTCCCCTGATGCTCAGGTGAAATGATAATCTGGAATTCTGCCCGACGATGAACGTGGTTGATCTCAACCAGTTCCACCAGACCGGCTTTTTCACCTTCACACTCCACGACAAAACGGCGTTCGCTTTGATCGTGAATGTGCTTATCGTAGAGATCCGACAGCTCAACAAACGCCTCGTAAGGCTCTTCGAACCAGTAGCGCATCACGCTGGCGTTATTGTCGAGCTGGTGGACGAAGCGCAGGTCTTCACGCTCCAGCGGGCGGAGCTTTACGTCACACTGCACTGACATTATGGCGCGACCGTGCGGCCAGTACGACGATCCAGGCAGCGCAGGGTATTTGGCTCCCAGTAGGCGTTAACGTTGGCACTTTGCTGACACTTATCGCGCGCGTCGAAAGCGACATCTTCTTTGTCCCACTCTTTTTCAACACGTTTGTTCACCTTCTGGCGAAGGCTACGGGTGTCATTCCATTGTTCTTTGTCCATCGCGGCGTTCTGACGGCTTTGCGCGCTGTCGCCAGACTCAATAATGAGTTTGCTGGTTTCGGCGGTGGCAGAGGCGGCAAAGGCGAACGATGACAGCGCCAGCAGGGCTGTCAGACAAAGGCGTTTGCTTAATGTAGTCATAGCGTTTCCTTTTAAATGGGCGCAGATAATTAAGTTATCCCGTTCAGATTCTACACCAAAGAGAAATAACGGCATACCCGCGACACGGGTATGGAAAAGTAAACGATATCATCAGGTATGATGTCTAAATAAATCATCACATGACTGTAAATATGCTCAAAACCACTCTGCTTTTTTTTGCCACCGCGCTGTGTGAAATCATCGGCTGCTTCCTTCCGTGGCTCTGGCTGAAGAAGGGGGCAACCGTCTTCCTGCTGATCCCGGCGGGCATTGCGCTGGCCCTGTTTGTCTGGCTGTTGACGCTGCACCCGGCGGCCAGCGGGCGCGTCTACGCCGCTTATGGCGGGGTTTATGTCTGTACCGCGCTGCTGTGGTTACGCGTGGTGGATGGTGTGAAGCTCAGCGCGTATGACTGGGCCGGGGCGCTGGTTGCACTGTGCGGCATGTTGATTATTGTTGCCGGATGGGGGCGCGCCTGAGCGCCCGATTTTTTTGTGACCGTTCGCTGATTTTATGATCATTATACTTGTATGGTAGTAGTGCAGAAGAGTAAGTTTCCAGCATCACAATGAGCGATGTAAGGAAATGGATTATGAAGATTGTCGGGGCTGAAGTCTTTGTTACCTGCCCGGGGCGTAACTTTGTCACCCTTAAGATTACCACCGACGAGGGCATCGTCGGCCTGGGTGATGCCACCCTCAACGGACGTGAACTTTCGGTGGCCTCTTATCTGAAAGATCACCTTTGTCCGCAGTTGATCGGCCGTGATGCGCACCGCATTGAGGATATCTGGCAGTTCTTCTATAAAGGCGCCTACTGGCGTCGTGGTCCGGTCACCATGTCGGCCATTTCCGCCGTGGATATGGCACTGTGGGATATCAAAGCCAAAGCGGCCAATATGCCGCTCTACCAGCTGTTGGGCGGCGCATCCCGGGAAGGGGTGATGGTCTATTGTCATACCACCGGGCACTCCATCGATGACGTGCTGGAAGATTACGCCCGGCATAAAGAGATGGGCTTTAAGGCAATCCGCGTCCAGTGCGGCGTGCCGGGTATGAAAACCACCTATGGCATGTCGAAAGGAAAAGGGCTGGCCTACGAGCCCGCCACTAAAGGTGACTGGCCGGAAGAGCAGCTCTGGTCCACCGAAAAATACCTCGATTTCACACCGAAGCTGTTCGATGCAGTGCGCAGTAAATTTGGCTTTAATGAGCATCTTTTGCACGACATGCACCACCGTTTGACCCCGATTGAGGCGGCGCGATTCGGTAAGAGCATTGAAGCATCCCGTATGTTCTGGATGGAAGATCCTACGCCAGCGGAAAACCAGGCCTGCTTCCGTCTGATCCGTCAGCATACGGTCACGCCGATTGCGGTTGGAGAAGTGTTTAACAGCATCTGGGACTGCAAGCAGCTTATTGAAGAGCAGCTTATCGACTATATCCGCACCACCATTACCCACGCGGGCGGCATCACCGGCATGCGGCGCATCGCGGACTTCGCCTCGCTTTATCAGGTGCGTACCGGTTCACATGGACCGTCGGATCTGTCGCCTGTTTGCCACGCCGCCGCGCTGCATTTTGACCTGTGGGTGCCAAACTTTGGTGTACAGGAATATATGGGTTACTCCGAACAGATGCTGGAGGTCTTCCCGCACAGCTGGCGCTTTGATAATGGCTATATGCATCCGGGCGACAAACCCGGGCTGGGCATTGAATTTGACGAAAAACTGGCGGCGAAATACCCGTACGATCCTGCCTATCTTCCGGTTGCCCGTCTCGAAGATGGCACATTGTGGAACTGGTAAACGAGGAGCGAACGATGAAAAGCGTAGTGATTCAACAACCCAATGCACTGGTGATTGAAGATCGTCCACTCCCGGAACCCGCGGCAGGTGAAGTGCGCGTCAACGTCAAACTGGCCGGTATTTGCGGTTCAGACAGCCATATTTACCGCGGGCATAATCCGTTTGCCCGATACCCGCGCGTGATTGGCCATGAATTTTTTGGTGAGATTGATGCCGTTGGTGAGGGTGTTGACCCGGCCCGCGTGGGCGAGCGCGTCTCGGTTGACCCGGTGATCAGCTGCGGACACTGCTATCCGTGCTCCGTGGGCAAACCCAATGTCTGTACCTCTCTGGTGGTGCTGGGCGTTCATCGCGACGGAGGCTTTAGTGAGTATGCCGTCGTACCGGCAAAAAATGCCTGGGTTGTTCCGGATGCTATTCCTGATAAACACGCGGTAATGATCGAGCCGTTCACGATTGCCGCTAACGTGACGGGCCACGCACAACCCACCGGGCAGGATATCGCCCTGATCTACGGCGCAGGTCCCATGGGGCTTGTCACCGTCCAGGCATTGAAAGGTGTCTATAAGGTGAAGCAGGTTATCGTTGTGGATCGGATCAATGAACGGCTGGCGATGGCGCAACGCAGCGGCGCGGACTGGGTGTTCAACAACGCGGAGCTGTCGTTACAGGCGGCGCTGGAAGAAAAAGGGATCAAACCGACGCTTATTATTGACGCAGCCTGTCATCCGACAATTTTACAGGAAGCCATCACCATTGCCTCTCCGGCGGCACGCATCGTGCTGATGGGGTTTTCCAGCGACCCAAGCCAGATTGTTCAGCAGGGGATCACCGGAAAAGAGCTGGCGATATTCTCATCACGGCTGAATGCCAACAAATTCCCCGTCGTCATCGACTGGCTGGAAAAGGGGCTGATCGACCCGGACAAACTGATCACCCACACTTTTGACTATCACCACGTAACAGACGCCATCGAACGGTTTGAAAAAGATCAGCGGCAGTGCTGCAAAGTCTTACTCACGTTCGGGCAATAATAATTCACGCGGTTAAGAGCCTGCGCAGACAGGCTCTGAGTGGTACGCATCTTACCTTGCAGAGATAGCCATTATGACGCAAACACAACCACAAAGAACGACTTCAGATCTGGTGAAAGCCGCCGTTTCCGGCTGGCTGGGTACCGCACTGGAGTTTATGGATTTCAAGTTTTATTAGGATTAACGTGCTGAAACAGAAGGGAATTACACGACTCTTAAAGTTGCATGGGGCACTGATGGGGCAAACTCACTCAATTTTGAGTTCAACAGCGCTACCTGCGCATCGTTATTCTCTGACATCCATTTCCCGTAAACCTGGAAAACCATCTGCGCATCAGCATGACCCATTTGCGAAGCAATGAATGCAGGGTTGGCTCCAGCCGTCAATGACCAACAAGCATATGTGTGACGTGACTGATAAGATTTCCTGTGACGAATTCCTGCACGCTTTACTGCCGTATCCCATGTCTGCCTGACCGAATCGACCGTGAAGTGATCGCCACATACACCCGTTCTTGAAGTTACGGATGGGAGAAAAACAAACGTGCATTTGTGCTTCTCTTTTTTACCGTACTCTCGAAGGTGAACATCAATCATGTGCTCATTGCCAAGCCTGGTGATTTCAAGTTGGCTCTTCAGAGCTTCAATTGCAGGTTCGATAAGGTGTATTACCCTGTTTGTGCCCGCCTGAGTCTTGGGAACGGTAAATTTATCCTGCGCCAGATTCCTCCTTATCATCATCGTGCCAGCCTTAAGGTCGATATCCTCCCATCCCAAAGCGCACAGCTCGCCCGGTCGGATTCCTGTGTATACAGAAAGAGACCACATGTTTTTTGCTTGCTGACTGCGACACGCCTCTATGAGCCTGACAAACTCTTCCCTTGATAGCGGATCCGGTACGACTCGTGACTCTCTTAGTGGCGATATTCCCTTAAATGGCGTGTCGTCGAGATAACCGTTTTCAACGCCAAACTGAAAGATGGCGAAAAGGTTAGTCATGTAGTTATTGACCGTAACTGCAGAACGCCCGGGCTCAGCCACTACATACTGAGTTTTAGGGAGCTGATAACCGGTCAGCAATTCCTTCCTTACCTCAAGAATCCTTTCTTTACTTATCGACGATGCGATCGTCTTCTCACCGAGAATGAGAAGAACGTTTTTGATAATCGTCCGGTATGTCTTTATCGACGTCGATGCGACATCAGTCTCTTTGAGCGATAAATACTTCTCTGCAAGCTCTCCTATGGTTAGCGCCTTACTCACCTCACCAAATCGCTGAAGGTTAGGGGAGTTTGGAAACTGTGATGCATAGTTGAAAGTTCCCGTCTTTACTGCGTAGACAATGCTTGTACGCAGCTCCCCGGCAATCTTCCTGTTCTTAGCCGTATCAGGTACACCAAGACTTTCCCTTACCCTGACACCGTTATAGATAAACCACAGGCGCAGCGTGCCCCCGTGGTTTTCAACCCCGGTTGGATACTTCATGCATCTTCCTCTTTGGTTAATCGAAGGGGTATTTAAGCAGATTTCTTGCGGGGAATCGCGGGTTGCTGACGCTCAACCCATTTGTCGACTTCGTGGCGGTTGTAGAGGATAGGGGAGTTGTCCTTCGGCTGGCAGTCGCATGAGTAATGGCGGTACTCTTTTCCCTCCATCCATGACGTTTCTCTGGCTAATCTGATCGCGTTTTTGGTCAGGCCGGTAATCGCCATCAGAACCTTCTCTGATACCCACTTATTGGGGACAAGCTGAATCATATCGCTCATGGTTTTCTCCAGGCAAAAAGAAGCCGCCCGTAGGCGGCAATAACATCAAGGTATGTGAGGCGGTGCTTTCGCACCCAATAGCCAGCTCATAACTGGCTATCAGTTGCGTCATGGCTTCGATGCGCGGTAATCGTCTAGCGCTTTAGCAATCGTCTCAATTGGGTCATGCTCCTGGCTGATAATTTCACGGATGCTTTCCTCGCTTGGGTTTAGACCTTCTCCATCACCGAAGTAGAAGGCGAGTGCGTTCATAATTTCATCATATGCCGACATAGTCTCTCCTCATGCCGCGCGCTGGGCGCGCAGCGATTTAATGTGCTCACTCGTCTCCAGTTCGGCGCGTATCTGTGCCGCCTCACGGTGATCGAGGTGCTCAAAATCATTGTTGAATCGGTCGATTGAAGCGGTGTTGATCCGGCCCTGTCGCCAGTAGCGGACTATCTGAGAAGTGCAGCTATGGATGATGACGGGCCAACCGTGCTGGTCAGCGTAAATCTGACCCCGTTGAATTAGCTGGAACATTGGGAAGCTCCTGCATTAAAAGGAAGGTAATCATCGCGGCGCGCAGCGGGTTCTTCTGGTAATCAGTACCGCACGTCCAGTCCAGGTTTCGCGTATGGCACCATGTAGTTTGTGGCTCTGTACTGTCGTCACCATCAAACTCGATGGAGATTCTGTGCTTGGCGATAAGTTGCCAGGCGACATCTGGGTCATTGCAAAAATCAAGGCGATGTCCATTCTGGTGAGTAACGAAAACAGAGCCGTCTTTGTTGCGCAGTCCGGTTTCTGTGCCTCGGCCCCAGCACCATCCATCGCTAACGTATTGGCGGTGGCTAACTTCCTGTGGATCGTCGGTGTAAAAGCCAGTGAGGATAAGTTGCTTTATTACCAACGCATTGATTTCATCGTCGGTTAGCATGGTGTAATCCATCACATCACCCCCGCTTGTCGCATTTGATACACCATCCACTCCAGCACATACGGCCGCAGTGTTTGCATATAGGCCACATTACATTCCCCTCTGCTTATTCTTCAGTTCGATAACGGATTGGCACTCAGCGCATGTCTGGCAGCCGGGAACGGCAGCGCGCCGCGGCTCGGGAATTGGTTCGTCGCATTCCTCACAATGCTCAGCTGATACGGCGTTACGGTCGATGCGGTGAGCGGAAAGGGCAGCGTTACGCTGAAGCTCTTCAATCTCTGCTGCGGTATCGATGATATCGGCCATGGTCAATGCTCCCGGAACTGTCGGTTAATTCGGTTGAAGGTGAACGCCAGCAATAAAAAAGGCCGCTTTAGCGATATGGTGATTTGCGCCTTCATGGCTTTTCTCCGCACCGGTTATTCCATGCTGAAAGCGCTTTTTGTTTTTGACCTGAATATCGGCATGTGGCCTGGCATAATGGATTGGTGCAAGCTATTTGGTAACCGCCAAAATCAATCCCTTGAAATTGATGGCTCATCCACTCGGCTTTGCACCCACAGAACGGACAGGGCTTAATTTCTTCACTCACGATTCAACTCCGAAGCGGCGATTAAGCCGCCCTGTGTATACGACGAACTCCAGGAGGCTAACTCCCAGAGCTTCAATTTTCTTGTGATGCTTGTTGATGATGGGAGGCACCGTTTCGTTCCAGTTAGGCTTTGGCTTCTTGCGCATGGCCTGCTGGATTTCCTCGGTGCAGCGGCGGCAGGCGGCGCGGATGGCGTTTTCATTTGCTGGCGTCATGGTTAACCCCCCAAAGTGGCGACGATATCCTTGGCCGTCTCACGCGTACTACCCTTGCTGGATATCGCCCGCCGGGCATCAACATGATGAAGGATGAATCCGTGCTGCTCATAAAGCTCAAGAACTCGTGGAGCTGTTGAGTTACTGATAAGAACTTTCGCGCCTCGCTGGTGGGCTGCTACACAGCTTTCCGCAAGTGAAATCTGGTCCTCCCATGAGAACCCGCCAGCGGCGTAATTTGTGAAACCAGCGGTACCAGGCAACGGCTCATAAGGCGGGTCGCAGTAAACCACATCACCTTCACCGGCCAGCGCCAGGGTCCTTCGATATCCAGCATTCAGGAACACGCATTTATGCGACTTCTGCTTAAAAGCCTTTATCTCAATCTCTGGGAAATAGGGCGCTTCGTATTTTCCCCAGCCAACATTAAAGAAACCATCACGGTTGTAGCGAATCAGGCCGTTAAAGCAGTGTCGATTGAGGAAGAGAAAGGCTGCTGCGCGCTCCGGCGCGCCCATGCGCTGGTTATTAAACTCATCCCGAAGCTCTTTGTACGCCACCTCACTGTTGGCGTGCTCAAACAGCATTCTGGCAAGCGAGCATACTCTGATGTGGTCAACTTCAAGCATCTGATAGAGGTTAATCAGATCTGCATTGACATCAGCAAGCAGGAAAGTTTCATGTTTCTCGGAGTTGAGAAATACCGATCCACCACCAACGAATGGCTCAACGAGGCGTTTACCGGCTGGTATAAGTCGGTCCAGATCCGGAAGCAGAGAATATTTTCCGCCAGCCCATTTTAGGAACGGGCGCTGCCAGTTGCGCGGCGTAGGTTCTTCAATCTGTAGCGCGGTGGCGATGCGCTCACCAATCCAGCGCATTACCGGTACTGCCATGCTATTGCCGATGGCTTTATAGCGTGGCCCGTCCGGGCATTCATCAGCATCCTTCCCGCGCCAGCCGATCAGAGTGTGATTATCAGGAAAGCCCTGAAGGCGCTCGCACTCAATCGGTGTTAGGCGGCGAACTGAAATGCTCGTTGCGACTCCGTGGCGGTCGGCAACAGTGAGACATGATGATACATCGTGCATAGGCTCAGTTGCGTTGCCTCCGTTCTCCGGTGCGCGGCCTATCCAGTTGCCAGGAATGCCGTAAGCAGCGATAGGCGCTTCGTGGTTGCAGGTGAGCGTAGGCGCGGAATTGTCCGTTTTAATCTCGGCACCGTCCTGCCCGTGAGCCATAGCGATAATCGGCGTTCCGCGCCCCGTTCCGTCCTCGCTTCCGTCAAAGCCTTCTGCTTTCAGGGTGTGGGAAATGTCGCCATTAACCGACTGCGCTATAATCCCGCATCCTCGCTGGCTGAACAGTTCCTGATTGCTCTGGCCTATTCCTCCGATGTTGTGTGACTGGTTGAGGGTTGGGTGAGGGTTGGCAGGGTTATCCCAGTGACTACCGACTTTATAGCGCTCTCCAGCATTTCTGGCAATTTCCGGTTGCGATTCTCGGCGCGGCGCAGAATCCCGGCGCACGCTGTCGAGCTCAAAAAGTACCGCTGCGGGATCGAATCCTTTTCGAGCACTTGCGACAACGAACACACGGCGGCGTCGTTGGGCCACTCCGAAAAATTGAGCATCAAGGACACGCCAGGCAATAACCCTTTCTGGTCCAGACACACAACCTGCGTGCGTCCATTTTCCCCCTGCTGGCTGCAACTCACTGCTTTCTCCGGCAAGTCCTGCCAGAAAGCACCCGAAGGCATTGTCTTTGCTGCTGAGCACGCCGGGGACGTTTTCCCAGACGATGATTGCTTCCGGCTCACCGCGTTCGCGGCGCTTTGCGTCGATTGCATTGGCTAATTCCACGTAAGAGAGGGTTAACTGGCCGCGGTCGTCAGACAGGCCTTCACGCAAGCCTGCGATGCTGAATGCCTGGCAAGGCGTACCGCCGACCAGAACATCAGGCGCTTCGACATCACCAGCGCGCACCGCGTCCGCGATTTTGGTCATGTCGCCGAGGTTTGTTACTTCCGGCCAGTGATGGGCGAGAACTGCTGAAGGGAAGGGTTCGATTTCAGAGAACCAGGCTGGTTTCCAGCCGAGAGGTTCCCATGCTTTACTGGCAGCCTCGATTCCGCTGCACACGCTTCCGTATTTCATGCCGCCTCCTGCCTTTCCCGATATTCCTCAGCGAGCCGCTGCGCCTTTAATGGATTGCTGACCACTTCACCCCATGGCGTTAGCCAGCCGTTACCAATGAAGGGAAGGCACAGTGTGCCAACCCTGATGTCGTCGTGAGCGTGAGTCATAGCGATGCCTTTCAGAAGGGGATGTCATCGTCGAACTGAGGATTTTGATTGCTCTGCGATACCTGACGGTTGGCCTGCTGCAGGCGAGATTCAGGGACCGAATTCGGATCCTGCTGATTACCACTCCATCCGCCGCCGCTATGTGATGGTGCACCCCAGCCCCCGCGAGAAGAATCGTGAGGTTTACGGTCGTCTTTGTCTTTCATGGTGCGTTCGAGCGTAGCAATCGCTTCTGCTGGCGTTTTGTCGGTGAACTCTTTATAGGTCAGACGACTTCCCGGCTGGAAAACATGCCGGACTTCGAATTTGTAGCTGTCGCTGCCATCTGTCTTGGTAGTGAGGATTTTTTGCAGGAACAAGCCGACACGCTTCCCTTCCAGTGCTGGCAGACACCATTCAGGACCGCTTTGCCCCTGGCGCTGTTGCGCCTGAGCGTCTTTAACCTGCGCAGCCCACATGATGGCGGCGATCAAACCCATACCAAAAGTCTGTGTGCCGTCGCGACCGAGAAAGTTGATGCGCAGGAAGTTTGCTTTCTGGCCGTCAGCGTCGATCGAAAGAACAAGTGCCTGCGACTGTGATCCGTCCTTGCCGAACTCATACACTGCGGAGGTGATCACCCCTTCGTATGCGCCGGTTTCAGAAATGCCAGCGGAGGATCCTGCTTTGAGTGCTGCTTCGGCCGACTGCTGGTTCCAGGTAAAGCTGATTGGTTGGTTCATCGTTATCTCTCTTATAAATCAGTGAATTCAGTAATTGCGTTGTCGAACGCGGCCAGGTCGTTATCCATGTCAGTCACTTCTGGACCGAACAGGTCAGGAGGACATTTCACGGTATCGTTGTCGTCGCCCTTCAACAGGAAAAGGTGTTTGCCGTCGCGCTTGATAATGCGCAGAACGATAGGGAAGTAGCCTTCGGGTGTGAGCTTTTCGTTAAGCATCTTGCCAACGGTCTTCATCCTGATTTTTCCTTCGCTCTCTTCGGTATGGGCGAGGAAGTAAACGCGAAAGTCGTCAGGGAGCTGGGTTGCTGCTTCAATGATGCGCCAGGCGTGTTCCGCCATTTCGGTGAATTTGGTGTAGCCAGTCTCGTAGGCCCGGTCCATGTTTTCGTGCTGCATGACAGCCTGAAAGTCATCAATGATAAGTATCTTGCGGCCACTCATCGCGGCGTTACGGATCACATCGAGAAGATGCCTACCATTGCGGATATCAACCACGTTCCCACGCTGGATGGTGTTATCAGGCAGGCGTTTACCATGGAGTTTCCAGCCGGTATTTCGGAACGGTAGGGCCTTACGAATACAGCGAGCGAGAATGGCATTTTCCGGGTTAACGTTGCGGATGCTGTACGTCTTGCCATACCCGGAGTCGGCAAGGATGAGGGTCATCACCGCCATAAATCACCCCTTAAGCCAGTGTTTAATGGTGAAGAGAATGTCTTCGTCGTCGCTGTTGCTGGACAACCAGCGGAGATAGCCAGGGTCGACCTTCGCAATCTCTTCGAACGTAAGGCCCTTGTGCTTGCCAAACCGGATCGCCTTAATCAGTGACGGGCTGTTTGAAATGGCGCGCATTTCACCAAAAGTCCACTTCGCCAGGCGGCCCATGTACAGAAGTAACTCAGCTGTGACGTAGCAGTCATATAGCGCGCGGTGCGCATATAGTCCTTCCGGCAGTTCAGGCTTCAGCCCCAGGCTGTAACGCAGGTACTGGTTGCTGTGACTTGGGTGATCAGGAAGAAGTGCGCGGGCCAGTTTAGCGGTGCAGATCCAGGGGGCGTCGATTTGTGGCAGCTTCGATTTATCGAACTTCGCGTTGTGTGCGACGTAAGCCTGCGCGCCAAGGTAACGCCCGATAACCTCGCCAATCAGCGGGGCGTCAGCGACCATATCTTCAGTGATATGGTGGATAGCCATAGCCTCGAAGCTGATCGCTTCAGTGGGCTTCACAAAGTCGCTCATGGGATTACAAATAACACCGTCAACAATATCCACGCTGGCAATCTCCAGCACACTGCCTTCCAGGCTGGTAGTTTCGGTATCAATAACTCGCAACATGCTTAATCTCCGTAAGGTGGTCGTTAACTGCATCAAATTCTGCGAGCTGGTGGGCCAGTGATTCGAGGTCTGCCGGCTGCAGGTCATACAGCAGGCAGATCATGGCAACCATCAGCAATCCGGCTTGCTGAGTCACCATCGCGTTCTCCGTGATGTCTTGGCGCGGGAAGGGTTCTGGCGGAAGAACTTCTCAGCACAGCCTTTGTCGGTGCAGAAATGCTTTTGTGACGTCGACATGTAGGTCGATACCGTCTGAACAGTGCAATCGCTCTTATGGCGCCGCGCGCTGCAGTAAGCACACATTACAGAGCTGAGGTACTCGGTAGCCGAGTCGAGAATGATGCTTTCTGCAAAACTGCCGGGAACGCCACGGGAATCGACATACTCGATCATGTTCTCAGTTATCCCGGCGCCGTTGGTGAATGACCCGCGACCGGTAAGTTTGATTATTTGCCCGCCGAGTTTGAGTCGGGATCCTTCTGGCAAACTTGCCAGACGTTCAGAGGTTAATCGCTCGTAAGGTTGCATAAAGACTCCTTAAAAAGTGCGTGCGAAGGCCGCCCGCTTAATGCCAGGCCGATCGGTTGAATAGGGAGATTAGTGCTGGATAGGGTTTCCGTGACCGTCAAGAAGGACGTCAATCACGCAGTCACTGAGGCGGATGATTTCTGCATCGGTGTGCAGGTACACCCATTTGCGCTCCTGAATGACTGCTGATACGCGATAGGTGCGGCCTTCATGCATTGCCATCATGCCGGGCGTGACGCACTGGCGAATGAGCGGGGTGGTGCCGTAGTGAGACATCATTTTTTACCCTCCACCTGATCCAGTAAGCCAGCAACGCTCATCTGGCAGCGGTTCAGTGTGACCTGTTCGCGCGGATTGGTGAGCGACGTTAACCGCCATTCGTTATTGTTCAGGGCGCAGCGCTTTACGGTGTACTGCTTGCCATTGTGGGTGACTGTCATGATGCCTCCCGGGCGCGGAGCATTGCATCAGCCATCTCGTAAGAGATTTCAGCTACTGACTGAGCATAAATATCCATGCGTTCCACCGGGTTCTCTGGCTTCGGCGCTAACAAAGCCGACTGCATAGCCTTCGCCGCGAAGTAATCGCGCAGCGTCATGCCATGGCTGTCGACTATCAGGTTTTCTTTTTCACCCTTATGAACCCCTGAGTAAGGGAAGGCTGGACCGCCTGTTTTGTTACTCATAAATCCTCTTGGCCTTATCGCGGCGAACGGAACGGTTAATACAAGACTTCTGCGCATGCGCATACTTTTCAGTTACGGTGGATGGCCGCACGTTTCATAGCTAAGCAACCTCTGTGAAGTTGCTGGGGTATGAAAAAGCCCTCCGGAGAGGGCTATGTGTTTCGCTTTATCATTGGGTATGCCAGGGCAACCACACCTGCCACTAACACCCCGTCAGCCAGCATCGACATCAACTTCCCGGTGAAATCGACAGCAATCACCAGGAAGAGGAGGATGCCGATAATCAACCAGCGCAATTTATCCATCAGATATAAGCGTCGAGTGATAACTGAAGCGCCTGAGCGATTTTCTTCAGCTGTTTTTCTTCGTCTTCGCCGATGCCGTCGTTATCAGCTACATCAAGGCACAGGCAGAGCACATCAACTGCGTCTGGCGTACCGGCCACATCTGCAAGTTCACGCATTGCCTGAGCATTGGCAGAGCGAGGAGATGCTTCGTACTGTGCGCGAATGTTGCTGCTCATACTGGCGATCTCGCCTGCGAAGGCAGAGAACGCTGGTTTTGCCTGGATCGTTTTCTCCAGCGTTGCAATTTCTGATGCATCGCAAGTCCCGTCGGCATAGGCAACCGAGTAACAACCCCACACTGTTGCTTCAACTGCATCGCGGTTTTCCATCTTCTTCACTTCGACGATCGCCTTGCGTGCTTTTTTCTTAAACAGTCCGAACATTTGACTACCCTCTTGGTTTAAGCCATCAACTTGATGGCGACATTTGACTTACCGTCAGCCCCTCGCAAAGAGCTGCTGGTAAAGATTCCCCGATGTTCGGGAACTGAGCAGCAAACCATTCCGGTGCGGAGTCCTCTTCGTGTGCTATACCCGCCACGCGTTACACACCTGCCTCAATCCCATTGGGCGCCATTTCAATTTGCCAGGAGCGCTCCGGGTGATCTGCTGCTTGAATGAATTCTTAATGAGCAGGCGACTTGCTGTCCGCCGCTGGCTAACTTCGCTCAGCTGTCGATGTTTCGTTTCGATGGGGTAAATTTAGCGTGATGCTAAATTATGCGCAATAGCAAAATGCTAAATTAATGAGTGGTTTTATTTAGCGTATTGATTAATAAGAGATTAAAAATTTACAGCGCAGAAATTCGGGACGTAAAAAAGCCCGCGCGATGGCGGGCTTGAGGGGTTTTGCGTGAGGTTATGGGATGTTTAATATTTTGGCATCAACCACAACACCGATGATTTTGCAGTTTCCATTAACCTCTAGCATTGGATATGCGGGGTTAAGGGGCTTTAGGAAGCGTCTGCCGGCATCGATTACAAGCTTCTTAAAGGTCGCTTCGTTATCGCCTTCTAGCTTCGCGACAACCAGCTTTCCGTTGCGCGGCTCGACTTCAGGATCAACAAGTATCGCTGCTCCCTCGGGTATGCTCAGTCCGGCCGGGGAGGTCATAGAATCCCCTTTAACGTCCAGCCAGAATGAATCTTCTGAGCAGTCAACAGTCGTGTCATACCAGCGATCTATCGCTCTTCGGTGATAAGGTTCTACAGCTTCCATCCATTGCCCCGCGCTTACCCAACTGATTACAGGATAACTTCCTTTTGTCTCGTTCAGTCCTCGAAATGCAACGTTCGAAGGTTCTTCACTGGCGTGTAAAACATCCATCCAGCCAAAAGGCAGATCAAGCGCAGTTTCAATTTTGCGAGCCATCTTATCGCCGATATTGCGATGAGGGTTTGGTCCCAGTAGCTGGCTAAGCGCAGCCGGACTTGTCTCGATGAGCTCGGCAAACTGCGCTTTGGTCATTCCAGACTCGTGCTGACGCTTCTCGTACAGCGCTTCCAGGTTGGCTTTTCTGATTTCTTTATTTTCCATACCTGCATTGTTACTGCTTTTAGCAAAATGATAAATGTGCAAATTGCTAAATGATGCTTGCGTAGTATTTAGCATAACGCTAAACTCCAAATCAAACGACTCACCCGGAGACACCAATGAGCACTGAACTACACCGCTGGCGCAAGGCCGCCACTACCGACGAATGGGCGCAGCTCGCAAAGTTGGCTAACACGACGCCAGGTTACCTGGACCAGATCGCCTACGGAAATCGCCGGGCATCTCCAGAAATGGCATCTGCTATCGAGAAAGGCACGAAGAATTTTCACCGCCAGGCTCCGGTCCTAAAAGAAAGCCTGGTATTCGCATCGCCGCGTGATACTGCGGCCTAACCACGAAAGGGAAAGCAATGCATTCACTTGCGTATCAACAAGGTAACAAATTTTCGCCAACGGCGATGATTTACCAGAATCGCCGGGAACCTGATTCCAGGGCGTTAAACATCGATGGGATCCGCGCAGCTGTTCGCGCCTGGGCAGCTGATTGTCGCAGTCGTGAATTTGTCGCAGCGCTGATCGTGGAAGAGTGGAGGGCGTCCGGCGGCACCGGTCTGGATATCCCGACTGACTCGCACCGCCAGATGCAAAAAGTATTTCGGTGGATCGATGGCGATACGGAATACGCCGCCAACAACATTCGCCAGCTGGCACCGGCAATCATGTCCGTATTGCCGCTGGAGTACCGCAACCGCCTGGCGCCGCAGAACGACACGATGTCGTTGATCGCCTCTGCGATGAAAGAGTGTGCCGAAGCTAAGCAGGCCGTGCTGCTGGACGCTCCAGAGCATCAGAAACTGAAAGAGGTTAGCGAGGGCATAGCGTCGCTGTTCCGCCTCATGCCGGAGCAGGTAGGCCCACTGATGACGATGGTCACGTCGATGCTGGGGGTCATGTGAGAACTACAGAAATGGCGAAAGCTGCGGTGCTCGAACACCAACAGCTTTCTTGTGCAAATCGTTTGGACTCTTTGCAGGAGTAAGTATGTCAAACACCGCTGAAATTATCAATTTCCCAAACAAAACCGAACAACCGGGAGGTCGTATGGCCGACCTGTCGAACGGGTATACCAAGGTCGCTAACGAGATCCAACAGCTTAAGCCTCGCCTGAGACTGTCAGGCCGGGAATGGCAATGTTTTGAGGCGGTGATCTGGCTTACCTACGGCTGGAACAAGAAACAGGACCGCGTCACAAACACGGTCATTGCTGAGCTTACGGGCCTGAGTGATACCCATGTTTCCGACGCGCTTAAGTCTCTCGCAGAACGCAAAATCATCTTCTCTCAGAAGCAGGGAATGATGAAAATCGTCGGTGTAAATACTGACCTTGCTGCCTGGATTTTGGACAAACCGGAAACGGGAAGAAAATTCCCGAAAACGGGAAAATCCTTCCCGAAATCAGGAATAACCTTCCCGAAAACGGTAGACACCCAATACAAGAACAAGAACAGTATTAAAAGATCTTCGTCCGAGAATTCTGACGAATCCTCTGACGCACGTCTGAAGAAATTTTTATCAGCTCATCCTGAAGCTGCGATCTACACGCCATCCGGTGCGAAGTGGGGCTCTGCTGAAGACCTCAAAACCGCCCAATGGATATCTGCCAGGGTGAAACTGATTAACCCCACCTGCAAAGCCCCGGACATGACCTCCTGGTCTAACACCGTTCGCCTGATGCGCCAGATAGACAACCGGTCGCACCAGGACATCTGCGCGCTGTATGACTGGGCCAGCAAACACCACTTCTGGCAGACCAACATCCTGAGCCCTGAAAGCCTGCGTAAGCAGTGGGACAAGCTGACGATGCAGCGCAACGCAGGATGTGAGCAGCGTGCCGCTAAGCCAGATCTGGACTTCAACAACACTGACTGGGCCTACGGGGTGATCCGATGAAATCTCTTGCAGAACAGATGCGTAACCACGACCGCGAGCAGATGAGCCGCGTGGCCCATAACCTGCCAGAGCAGTACCAGGAGCGCGCGCCGGTCGAGCAGGTAGCGCAGGTATTCAACAAGCTGTTCAACGAGCTGCGCGCCGCGTTCCCGGCAAGCATGGCAAACTTCCGCACCCAGGACGACCTGAACGAATTCCGCCGTCAGTGGCTGCTGGCTTTTCAGGAGAACGGGATCCACACCATGGCGCAGGTTGATGCCGGTATGCGAGTGGCTCGCAGCCAGGTACGCCCATTCCTTCCGTCGCCGGGCCAGTTCGTCGCCTGGTGTAAGCAAAGCGGCGGTGCGCTGGGTATCACTGTGGATCAGGTGATTGCCGAATACTGGGACTGGCGTAACCGTTCGTTCGAATTTACCTCCAGTGAGCAATTCCCCTGGTCGCAGCCGGTCATGTACCACATCTGCGTCGAACTACGTCACCGCAGCACAGAGCGCCAGTTAACGCATGGGGAGCTGGCACGCGAGGCGGGCGACCTGCTGGACATGTGGGAGAGGCGCGTAACCGAGGGTAAGCCAGTACCGCCGGTACGTCGGGCAATTGCAGCACCGGCTCCCCAGCACGGGCCGACGCCGATACAGCTGCTCCAGGCGAAGTACAACCGCAACAAGTCGAACGGGATGGTGTGAGATGAAAGGCAAACAGGCAATTCTGCGTTATCTCGAAACGCACCGGACCTTCACTGCGAAGGATGTGGCCGCCGAGTGCGGCATGACCATCAACTGCATCACGAAGAACGCTATCGATCTGGAGCGGGCCAGAAAGATTGTCCGGATTAGCAAGGTCTGGCGAACGGTAACTTATCGCATGGCTACTCCGGAAGAACAGGCAGGAATAGCGCGCAGTTGCACCAACGGAATATTTCAGGAGTGCCGGAACAGTCCGGCCATGAAGCGAGTATTGATGGTTTGGGGGAGGGTAGGGGTATGAAATTATTTGAGATGGAAGGTTTTCTGCGTGGTAAGTGCTTGCCTGGTGACATGAAGGTCAACGAAACGAACGCCGAGTATCTGGTTCGTAAATTCTCCGCACTTGAGCAGAAGCTCATCGAGTCAGAGCGCTACGGCCGCCAGACTGATATCACAATCGATAATCTTGAGATGAAGCTGGCGCAGATGGCTGTGGAACTGGCATCAGTGAAGCAACAGGAGCCGAAGGCGTGGTTTATCAGAATCACCGATGAAGTCACTGTCGATGCACGAGAAGGCGAAAAATGGCGCGGCGTCCCACTGGTTCGCGTTGATGTCGAAACGCCAAATCACGACGCTTTCCTGGCTGAAGTGCGAAACGAAGCTGGCGCGAGAGCGGTAGAGCTGTTTGCTCAAACTCTCGGCAGTCCATATGCCGTGCGGGATGAAAAATGCTACGAGGATGGATTTACCCGCGCCATTGAGGTCGTGAGAGATATTCAGGCCCCACGATTCGCCTACAAAATTCGACAAGCAGGAATGTAGTCATGAGCAAATTAACCCGTGAATTAGTAGCAAACGCCATGCTGAGTAGCATTGAAAACTACCTGTTTGAGGTTCTTGATTCTGTTCAGACTGACGCGGGAGGGCTTACGCCAGAGGAGTGCTACAGCCTCAACGCGTGGGTAAGAAGCGCCGTGGAAAAAGCCGCAGCCGAAGTGGAGACCTCCCAATGAGCAACATCGACAAACGCGCATTACGTGAGCGCGCAGAAAGTACTATCGGCATTCTGGAAAACATTTCCGGGTTTGAACCTTCAGATATCGACGGCGACACCGTAGAGCTCCGCTTTGAAACTGAGGACGGTTTTGATACCGGTTGTGACGTGAGCATTGTTGACCAGTGCCAGAAAGCCGCCGATGTAGTTCTGGCGCTGCTGGATGAGCTGGAAGCAAAAGACCAGCTTAATGCTGAGCTATCTCAGAAGGCTGATATCTACGACATGTTGCGACAAGACTACGAGCTTCAGGGCTCGCTGGTTGATTTTGTTGATTGGCAGGCAAAGCGGATTGCAGAGCTGGAGAGTGATAACGCATACATCAGAAACCGCCACAAAGAACTGGACCTGTTAATCGGTAAAAACATTCTGGTAATGCAGGCAGCAATCATCGAATGGCAGGGAACTGGCGATGCCAGAAAGGGGCTGGCATGGATTTATAACACGCTGTTTGGGCCAGGCGAACTGCCGGACGAATCGGAGAAAGACGCCCAGGCTTATTTTGACCGTAAATATGCTCCTCTGGACGAAGAACTCATGAATCTTCACCGATGGTTCTGGGAGCAGAGCGAAGCTGAGCGCGCAGCCGCAGCCGGATACAGGGCCATGATTGCAGCAGCACCGCAGCAGGAGGTGAATACTTAAAATAAGAGCCCACCCTAAGGGGTGGGTTTTAGGTATTCTACCAACACACTCATAAAATGTTCTGGTAGAGTGGGATCATCTCTATTTTTATTGGTCCTACTATGGATGGAAAAAACAGGCATGGCCTTTCTCGTTACATTCCTGAAGATGTTAAGCGTGAGGTAAGGCAGCGTTGCGGATTCGGCTGTGTCATTTGCGGCTTTGGATTTTATGACTACGAGCATTTTAAGCCTGACTTTGTGGATGCAGAAGTTCATGACCCGAAGGGTATGACGCTTCTTTGTTCGCAGTGCAATCAGAAAAGAGCGCGCGGTAGGCTTTCGGCACATACAGTTGAAATGGCTGATCGTAACCCGAAGTGTAGGCAGGAAGGGTTTGCGAGTGAGATGTTTGATTTTCACAATGCGCCTATAACAGTCAAATTCGCGGGAGTTAGTTTCCATAACTGCCAGCACTTGATCGTTGTGAACGATCAGCCAATCTTATCTGTAAAACCCTCTGAGCATCCCGATGGTCCAATGCTCCTGTCAGGAATATTTTGTAACTCTATCGGCCAGGAAACCCTTCTGATCCATGAGAACGAATGGCAGGCCAAAACAGACAATTGGGATGTAGAGTGTATTGGACCAAAAATCACTATACGTAGCGCCCCTGGGCAGTTTGTACTTGTTATGAGGATGGAGGTGCCAAGCGGACTGGTGATTGAGCGTCTTGATATGCTGTATGAGGGTGTCAGAATTAAAGGCAATGATGACTTATTGAAAGTATCAATAAATGGCGGGATATGGCATGAGTGGTATACCTGCTCTATGACTAATTGCTTTACAGGAATATCGATAAGAAGTCGCGCTAGCGCTGCAAACGATTCTGTTTATTGCGTATGAACCCCCCTGTTTGATTTTCAATAATCAACCAGCCATAATGAAGTCATCGGAGCCTGAACAACTCCGGTGACTTCTGCGCATTTAAGGGGACTTAAATGCGACCACAATCTGAACTCCTTACCTTGTCACAGATGCAGAAATGCACCTGCGATTTTCTGCATTCTGCGGTTTCCGTTAAGGAGGCCGTATGACTCTGCCAGTAGACGGTATCAAACTCCATCGCGGTAACTTCGCGGCCATCGGCCAGCAGATTCAGCCATTGCTTGATGCAGGCCAGTGCTTCCGCCTTCAGGTCAAGCCGTGGCGCGAGAAGCGCAGCCTGTCTCAGAACGCGCTCAGCCACATGTGGTACACCGAAATAAGCGAATACCTCATCGCCCGCGGTAAGACCTTCGCTACGCCTGAGTGGGTTAAAGACGCGATGAAGCACACTTATCTCGGCTACGAAAGCAAAGACCGTGTAGACGTCGTGTCCGGCGAGGTCACCACGGTCCAATCCCTCCGCCATACGTCCGAGCTGGAAACTGGAGAGATGTACATATTCCTGTGCAAAGTCGAAGCCTGGGCGATGAATATCGGCTGCCACCTGACCATTCCGCAGAGCTGTGAATACCAGCAACTGCGCGATAAGCAGGAGGCATGATGTCTACTCCACTTTCCCGCGTCATCACAAACGAAATCTTCCGCGTTCCGGCGCGCCGCAAGCGAAAGCCCGCGGTTAAGCCGTCCGACATCCCGACACTGAAAGGCTACACCGCCCGCCTGGTGGATCAGAAATGGCTGCGTCTCGCAGCGAGGAGAAAATCCGCATGAGCATGTATCAACGCATTAATGGCGCTGACTGGCGCAATATCTTTGTCGTCGGCGATCTGCATGGGTGCTACACGCTGCTGATGGGGGAACTCGACAGGGTGTCGTTTGACCCGTCTTGCGATTTGCTGATCTCCGTGGGCGACCTTATTGACCGAGGAGCGGAAAACGTAGAGTGCCTGGATTTAATCACTATGCCGTGGTTCCGGGCTGTGCGGGGTAACCATGAACAGATGATGGTAGATGGCCTTTCGGAGTTTGGAAACGTCGTTCACTGGTTGGCAAATGGTGGCGGATGGTTCTTCAATCTCGACTATGACAAAGAGGTGCTGGCTAAGGCTTTGGTCCACAAAGCGGCTGATCTGCCACTCGTCATCGAACTGGTTACCTGCGATAAGAAGGTCGTCATATGCCACGCTGACTATCCGCACAATGAATACGCATTCGATAAGCCAGTCCCAGAAGAAATGGTGATCTGGAACCGCGAGAGGGTTAGCGACGCTCTGGACGGCATTGTATCGCCTATATCCGGTGCTGATCTGTTTATCTTCGGACACACTCCAGCTCGCCAGCCCCTGAAGTATGCCAACCAGATGTACATCGATACCGGTGCCGTGTTCTGCGGAAACCTCACACTGGTACAGGTTCAAGGTGGTTCCCATGCGTAAACCATCCCGCCGTAAGTGCAAAGTGTGCGGTGAATACTTCGTGCCGAAATTCCATGACATCCGGATCCGCTGGTGCTGCCCGGAACACGGCGCAATCCTCGCTATGGAAGAACGTGAAAAGGAGAAGGTGAAAGCCGCGGCCAAGCGCATCAAGGAGCGCAAAGAGAAAGAGCGCGCGGAACGCCGGGATCTGAAGGCGAGAAAGGTGGCGCTAAAAACGAAACCGCAGTGGAGAGCTGAAGCACAGGCGGCTTTCAACCGGTACGTCCGTCTGAGGGATGCCGGTAAGCCATGCATCAGTTGCGGTCGTCTACCAGAGCAGAAGTTTGGCGGAACCATGGACTGCGGCCACTACCGCACCCGTGGAGCTGCCGCGCATCTGGCTTTCAACCTTCACAATACCGCATCCCAGTGCGTCTATTGCAACCGTGATCGGGACGGCGCGCAAAAGGCATTTGAACAGGGCCTTATTGAGCGCATTGGTGCCGAAAAAGTTGAGGCGATAAACAACGACAATTCCGTCCGCCGGTTCGACATCCAATACCTGCAACGCATCAAATCCATTTTCACACGCAAAGCCCGCGCGCTGGAAAAACGCCGGGCCCGCCGACAGGAGGCCGCATGAACCACACAGACTTCCTCCGGTACCAGGCCGAAAGCGTTAAGCGCGCCATCCTGCCGCCAGTAGCAAAGCACAGCCAGACCAAAACCAATCAGCCACATAAGGAAGCCGCATAATGAACCTTGAGAACACGCTGAAGTTCCACTTCGCAAAATCAACCATGATCAGTGATTCTCCTCGCGCTACTGCGTCTGACTCTCTGACTGGTACGGACGTAATGGCAGCCATGGGGATGACTCAGGAACGAGCATCGATGGGATACAGCGCTTTCCTGGGGAAAATGGGTATAAGTTCCCTTGACCGTGATAAGGCGGTTGATCTGCTTACTCAGTACGCGCTGAAGAACTGCGACAAGGTGGCCGCCCTACGCAAACTTGAATCTGATGTTAAGCCGAAGGTCATGCAACTGCTCGCAACCTTTGCCTTCGAGGACTACTCCCGCAGCGCTGCCAGCACCCGCACGTGCGACTGCTGCAATGGTGATCGCTTCGTTGAAGCAGAGGTCATGACCATGAAGCACATTGGAAGACCACACCTGAAAGAGAAGCGGGAGACGGTGAATGTTCTTTGCCAAAAATGCAAAGGGAAGGGCGTAGTCAGCAACGCATGCCGCTGCAATGGGAAGGGTGTCGTACTGGACGAAGAGAAGACACGTCAGCAAGGTGGCGTACCGGCCCACAAAACATGTTCACGCTGCAATGGTCGTGGTTATTCGCGTCTGCTTCCAGAAAGCGTCCGCAAATTCATTAGTGAAAACGTTATCGAAATACCGGAGACGACATGGCGCCGATCCTACAAAGACTTCTTCGAAAGCCTGGTTGGCGAGTGCCTCAAGCAGGAGGAATATGCCAACAGCATGCTCAAAAAAGTTACGCAATGAGAAATATTTCCTACAGGATTAACTTTCTGTAGGAAATCTATTTACAAAGTGGCGATTTTTGGTTAATCTCGATTCTAACGATGGGTTAATGCCTTCGTTGTGGTGGTGAGGAAGCAAGTAAACATCGCACATCGGGTCGAAAGACGCCTTGAGATGAAGCCACCAACCAAATTCAAAGCCACTGGTTATTGCCGGTGGCTTTTTGTTTTATGAGGGTAATTGGAAAGGTTATAATTAGGCGTCACTCATCGGGTGATGCGCGCAGGATGTGCGGTTCGTCTATATTAAGGTGAAACTATGCACAACTCAGAAACAAAACGTTTTATTAAAGCTCGCCATAATTCAAATGATGGGATAAAAACCGTTGTGCGGGACATCCGCATCTCAAGTTTTAGTCGTGATGGAATTATCTATCGCCATGGTCTTTTTCCTGATACCGGCGTTAGCATTGCAATGACTGAGTATTCTTACCTAAATACATATGCCACAGCTGAAGAAGCTGAGATGAGTAAGCCACAATGGCTTCATTGGCGGCAATCAGAAGCCTTAGGTTTAAAACGAAACCCCTTTGATTTTTAATTGTTAGCTTGTTCAAGCCCTGGCATTAGTCGGGGCTTTTGCGTTTCTGCACAACAGGAAAGAGCATTGGCGTGAAGGGCTCATAACCCAACCCACGCAGCAGCATGGAGCTCCAACGAAATGCTCAGTGCTCTGTCCGTTGTGGTGAAAGAACACACAGGCTAATAACCTGCCGAAACGACCCAGCGAATAGCCAGGGCGTTGAGCGTGAGATGGGCGCACGCCACCACAAACCAAACCCACTGCCTGGGACCCTTCGGCCATAGAGCCGACATTGCCTTACCCCCATATTGCCCGCCTGTCGCGGCCTTTTTCATTTCAGGCTCCGGGCATTCACCCTCAAAAAGCCTCGTTGTTAATGCAGCCCGAGGGCCTGATCCCCATTACACATAGCACCCCGAAATAATCGGAGGTGAGAGCATGTTACGCATGGAAAAATTAACCACTGGCATCGCCTACGGTGCATCAGCTACTAACGCTGGTTACTGGAGCCTGCAGTTGCTTGACCAGGTGTCACCATCGCAGTGGGCAGCCATTGGTGTGCTTGGCAGCCTGGTGTTCGGGCTGCTGACGTATCTGACGAATCTGTATTTCAAAATCAAAGAGGACCGGCGCAAAGCCGCCAGGGGGGAATAATGGCTGACAGAGCAAAGCTTAGCGCTGCGGTATTAGGTCTTATCCTCGCCGGTGCATCAGCGCCCGTTATTCTTGACCAGTTCCTGAATGAGAAGGAAGGCAACAGCCTGATTGCTTATCAGGACGGTGGCGGCGTCTGGACTATTTGCCGCGGCGCCACGCTGGTGGATGGTAAACCAGTTCGCCAGGGCATGAAGCTGACGCAGGCCAAATGTGACCAGGTGAATGCTGTAGAGCGAAATAAAGCGCTGGCCTGGGTTGAGCGAAATATCAGGGTGCCGCTAACCGAACCGCAGAAGGCCGGAATAGCCTCGTTCTGCCCGTATAACATCGGGCCCGGTAAGTGCTTCCCCTCGACGTTCTATAAGCGCATCAATGCCGGCGACCGTAAAGGGGCATGCGAGGCGATCCGCTGGTGGATAAAAGATGGCGGCCGGGATTGCCGGCTAACCAAGGGCCAGAAGAACGGATGCTTCGGTCAGGTTGAACGCCGCGATCAGGAAAGCGCGCTGGCATGCTGGGGGCTCGATAAATGAAAGTTCGTCACATCATTGCGATCGCCTTATTCCTCCTTTGCATGTTCGGCGGTGCATGCTGGTCGGCATGGTATTACAGCGACAAAGCCAGTAGCGAAAAGGAGCGGGCCGATAGCGCAGAGCAACAGGCTGAGGCCGCTAATGCTGTCACCGCGAACGTGATCCAGGCCGTAAACATCATCAACGCCATTTCAGAGGCTAACCAGAATGCAAAGAACAAGATCGCAATGGAGTCACAGAGAGCCCAGGCAGATATTAAAGTGGCTGTTGCGGATGATGATTGCGCTCGTCGGCCTGTGCCTGCTGCAGCTGCTGACCGGCTGCGGAAATACGCGGACAGTTTACGTGCAGGTGCCGGTGGTGCCCCTGCCGGCGAACCTGACAGCTGAGACACCACAGCCTGCCATTCCCGAACCGCTGACCTACGGGGCCAGTCTGGATCTGAATGTCAGTCTGCTATCGGCGCTGGACCAGTGCAATATCGACAAGGCGGCAATACAAAAGATTGAGTCATCCCGATAATAGAGGCTCATCCCTGAGGCTCTGGCACAGTCTCTCCTCTGGACTTTAACCATAGCAAATCCTCACAGCCACGCATTACCGGGTACCGCTAGCATTATTAAATGATGATGTATTTTAATGGTGCAATTCAAAACAAACTGTCATAGCATTTTTCTTTTCGAAGGAGATGATTATGACTTACCGTCTTTATAGACGCGAAGAAGTAAAGATAGGAAATTACTATTTCGCAGTAACATGTCATGGATGTAACAATAAAATTTATGTGCTGGATGATCCTTCAAAAGGTGGAAATGGCGTCCAGTTTTTAGGCGATGCTGACTTTTCGATCCCATGCAGCCGTTGTGGACACGATGACATATACAAATTGATTGAGATAGAGGCACTGCAATCAACTGAGCACCTTCCTTCAACCTATCCGTCTAGAACGCCAATTTCAAAATCCCCACGAAAACCTTTGAATAGAAGCTATCCACACGCGAAGGTTGTAATAGGTGTAGGGTACATCGAAGACAGGCCAAAAGCAGCAGCACTTGTAGGCAAGATAGTAACATCTTGGGCTGACATTGAGGTTCAATGCGCAAGATTGCTGTCCGAATTAATGAATACTAATATACCCGAATCTGCTGCTGTATTTGGGTCTCTAAGAAATAGCCGCGCTCAATCAGATGCTTTAACTGCCGTGGCTGAAATTACTCTAAGCCATAAAGACTTATTACTATTTAATGCCTACCTCAAAAGGAAAGCAGCTCTTGAGAAGGAAAGAAACGATCTGGCTCACGGGTGCTTTGGCGTTTCGGTAAGCATCCCTGATCATATCATCTGGGTTTCTCAAACAGACTTTTTGAACTTTACCGTTGCTCAGTCTTCAGGTAAAAATGGTTTAACATTGCATGATAGACTGTTTGTGTATGAATTAGGCACGCTTGAAAGAATTGCGAGTGAGATCAGTCAATTTTATTCTCAGTTAGGTTTATTTATTGGATATTTAAGAGCAGGTAAAGAAGGTAATAGTGTCTTCTGCAATGAACAGTACGTGAAACTAAGTAGTCAACCATTCATAAAACACTTCCTCAGCACAAATAAAAAACGTAAGTAGTATCTTTAAGGGCCCGCATTTGTGGGCCTTTATGATCATCGCATTGGGCGTAGGGCTAAACTCTATTCCCATCAACCGTAACGCTGGCATCAGCGGAGCTATTCGGTATGAAAATTCTTACCTTAGTTCCACTTTCGGTGATTACCTCAATCGTAACTGAGGTTGGTGGCGCGCCAATATCATCCCCTGTGAAGGCTGCAACAATTTCTTCTGAGGATTTATCTTCAATGATTGGCATAAGGTCGCCGTTAACCAAGCCAGCGTGAATCTTCAAATTGCCCATAGTCATTCCTAAAGAGGTTTTTAATGGCACTCAATGCAAAGCAGGACATGTTTTGCCGTGAGTACCTCATCGATTTGAACGCCACGCAAGCGGCTATTCGGGCGGGGTACAGCGTTAAAACTGCAAACCGTATAGCTGCTCAATTATTGTCAAAACTTGACATCCAAAACAGGATCGCTGAACTCAAGAGTAAGCGCAACGAGGATGTGGGTATCGATGCCGATTATGTACTCCGGCGCTTGGTTGAGATCGACCAGATGGATGTTTTGGATATCCTGAATGACGACGGAAGCCTTAAGGCGATCAGCATGTGGCCCAAGTCATGGCGAACAACGCTTACCGGACTGGATATCAGCACTACCATCCAAAATTTCGATGAAGAGACGGCCGAGACTATCCTTAAAAAGATTAAGTGGCCTGACAAAGTTAAAAATCTCGAACTGCTTGGTAAGCACGTACGTGTGCAGGCATTCAAAGAGCAGGTGGAGCAGAAGGTTACCGCAACCCACAGCATCATGCCGGTACCGTCCTGCGATAACGTAGACGACTGGGAAGCTGCAGCTCAGAAGCAACAGAGCGAGGTTTTGGGTCGATGAATTACAAAGCCGTCTGGAAACCGTTGCCGGGATCGCAATCACTTTCCCTGAGCTGCCCCTGTAACGAAATTCTCTACGAGGGAACGCGCGGGCCGGGCAAAACTGCTGCGCAGCTGGCGCGCTTTCGTCGCCTGGTTGGTCTTGGCTATGGCTCGTTCTGGCGCGGCGTTATTTTCGATACCGAGTATAAAAACCTTACCGACATCATCACCCAGTCAAAGCGTATGTATCGCCTGTTTAATGATGGCGCGCGCTATTTGGCATCAGCGTCTGAGCTGCGCTGGGTATGGCCGACTGGCGAAGAATTGCTGTTCCGCTTCGGCAAGGAAGAGGGCGACTACTGGGATTATCACGGGCAGGAATTCCCGTTCATCGGTTTCAACGAATTGACCAAGCAGCAGTCATCTGAGTTTTACGAGATGATGTTTTCCTGCCGGCGCTCATCGTTCAGGCCGGAGAATTACCCGCTGGAAGATGGTTCATTACTTAAGCCGATCCCGCTGGAGACGTTCAGCACCACAAACCCGTTCGGCATCGGCCACACCTGGGTAAAAAAACGCTTCATTGAGCCGGCACCGCGCGGCACTATCATTCGCGAAACGCAGAAGGTGTTCAACCCGCAGACCGAGCGGGAAGAGGACGTCACGCTTACCCGCGTTGCGATTCACGGCTCGTTCAAAGAGAACCCGTACCTCGATCCGCAGTACATCGCAACGCTGATGGCCATCAAAGACCCGAATCGCCGTAAGGCGTGGGTTGAGGGCTCGTGGGATGTTACCAGCGGTGGGCGCTTCGATCATCTCTGGAATGCTACGCATCATGTTATCAAGCCATTCCGTATACCGGATAGCTGGACGGTTGACCGATCCCATGACTGGGGCGAATCGAAGCCGTTCTCCAACCTTTGGTGGGCGCGCGCAGATGGTACCGCCGTAGAGCTGCCTGACGGTCGCAAGTTCTGCCCACCTGCCGGGTCGCTAATCCTCATTGGCGAGTGGTACGGCTGCCCGCCGGACGAGCTGAACAAAGGCCTGAATATGTCCTCCACCAACGTCGCCAAAGGCGTGGCATGGGTCGACAAGCGGCTGGTGGGCGAAGAGCTTCCAGAACCTGAAGAAATAAAACACAACGGGGTTACGCAGGGGCAACTGAATATCATGCCAGGCATATGCAAGAAGGTTACCCCGGGCCCGGCTGACGGCGCCATTTACAATACTGGCGACGATGAACTCTCCATTGCACAGAAGATGGAGAGCCATGGCGTTAAATGGATTGAGGCGAACAAAAAGCCTGGATCACGCGTGAACGGCGCGGCCCTGTTTGCCGATATGCTCGAAGCTGTCAATGAAGGTAAGAAACTGGAATCCGGTCTCCCGGAGAAACCTGCATTTTACGTTTTCGACTACTGCCGTGGCTGGATAAGCCGTGTACCGGTACTCGTGCGCGACAGCAAAAACCCTGACGATGTAGATACCCAACAGGAAGACCACGACTGGGATGCTACCCGATATGCCGTTCTGCATTCACCGCCGAAAAGAGTCGGCAAGGTCACCAATCTGAGGCTTTAACTCCATGCATGACATTTCAACACCCAATCTGGACTATGGGAACATGGTCGAGGCGTGGGATATCAACGATGCCCTTATGGGCGGCACGCTGTATATGCGCCAGCTGGGCGAGTCATACCTCCCGCGCTGGCCGAAAGAAGACAAAGAGGACTACAAAAAGCGCCTGGCGGTGGCCACGCTTTTGCCGGCGTACGAGGAGACCATCAAGCAGAACATCGGACGCGTATTTGCCGAGCCGATTAAGCTTGCCGAGAACGTGCCGGACCAGCTGCGCGAGTTTGCGAAGAACATCGATCTGGAGGGCTCGCGCCTCGATGTCTGGGCTCAGGCTTTCTTCGGTCTGGCGATGCAGTACGGCCTCTCTCACGCGCTGGTGGACTATCCCCGTGTGGACACCGAAAGGGTTAAAACCAAAGCCGAGGAGAAAGCCACTGGCGCGCGCCCGTACGTCACCATGCTCAATCCCCGGCAGGTGATCGGCTGGAAGTCGAAAATGACAAACGGCAAGGTTGTGCTGACGGCGCTGCGCATTAAAGAGGTGGTGGTCGAAGACGGAGATGACTTCGGACAGACCAAGGTGGAGCAGATACGCTACCTGACGCCGGGAAAGGTGGAAATCTACCGCAAAGCCACTGATGACGGGGGCAAGGCGAACTGGGCTCTGTTCGACGAGTGGCAGACCTCCCGGGAGGACATCACGCTGGTGACGCTTTACACCAAGCGCACCGGGTTCATGTGCGGCTCACCGCCGTTGCTCAACATGGCACTGCTGAACATCAAGCACTGGCAGAGCCAGAGCGAGCAGGACAACATCCTGCACGTCGCCCGGGTGCCGCTGCTGACGGTGTTTGGCCTTGAAGAAGGGCAGGAGCTGGTGATTGGCTCTTCATCTGCCACGTCCTTCTCCGATCGCCAAAGGCAGGGGCTCGAATATGTCGAGCATACAGGTTCCTCCATCGGTGCCGGCAAAGAGTCGCTGGCGGAGCTGGTAGAGCAGATGCGCCAGGCGGGCGCGAAGCTGCTGCGTACGGAGAACACCTCGACCAAATCGGTTGACCAGACCTCTGAAGAGAAAATGCAGGAGCAGTCGCCGCTCTACACCATGGCCACCAGCCTTGAAGACGCGATCGACAACATCCTGCAGATCATGGCTGAGTACATCGGCGAGAAGGAAGGCGGCAACGTTGATGTGCGCACCGAGCTGGATGTCGAGTCGAAAGAGTTCAACCCGCCGGCGGCGCTGGCTATTCAGTCTCTGCGCCAGGGCGGTGACCTTCGCCGTATCGATGCCATTAAGGCGCTGCAGAAGCTCAACCTGATTGATGCAGATGCGGATCCGGATAAGGTGCTGAGCGAATTACTGGCCGAGTCGGCCTCGCTGACAGAGCCGCCGCCGGACGAGGAATGATATGGCCCGTTCCGTTAATGACAGACTGCAGGACGAGACCATAGCGCACGGCCTGCATGTGACGCGCTACGGTACCGGCGTCGGCCGGCGCATGGTCGCGCTGCTCAACAAGCTTGATGCTGACCTGGCCGCCAGGCTGCTGGTGCTGCTGGAGGGCAAGCGTGCCGATACCTACAGCGCTCGCCGCCTGGCTTCGCTGCTGGCTGGTGTGCGCGACCTGAATCAACAGGCCTACGAACCGGTGAATGCTGCGCTGGCACGTGAACTGACGCGCTACGTTGAGTATGAGGCCGGGTATCAGCTTGACCTGTTCAGCAGCATCATTCCAAAGCAGATCCTCAAGCATGTGCCGCTGCAGAGCATAGCGCCCGAGCAGGTATACGCCGCAGCAGTGGCGCAGCCCTTCCAGGGGCGCTTGCTGAAGGAGTGGGGCCAGAAGCTTGAAACGGATCGGCTGGATAAAATCACCAACGCTGTGCGCACCGGCTTCCTTCAGGGTGAAACGGTAGAGCAGATCGTTAAACGCGTTGCCGGAACGCCGAAACTCAATCGTGAAGATGGGGTGATTAATGCCTCCCGTCGCGACCTGGCGGTGGTGGCCCGCACGGCTGTAAATCACATGGCCGCTACTGCGCGTCAGGAGTTCGCACAGGCCAACAGCGATATCGTGAAGGCCAAACAGTGGTCTTCGACTCTGGACACCCACACCAGCCAGTGGTGCATCATCCGCGACCGCAAACTCTACTCGCTCGATGGAAAGCCGCTGGGCCATGCAATTCCGTATCTGCGCGGACCCGGCAAAATCCACTTTTGTTGCCGCTCCTGCGAAATCCTGATCACTAAGTCGTGGGAGGAAATGCAAATAGCCTCAGGCGAGCTGAGCAACGCCACGCGCGCCTCAATGGACGGACAGGTACCAGCGCATACCAGCTATGCCGAATGGCTTGCGAGGCAGCCTTACGCGCGGCAGGAGCAGGTGCTGGGCGTTACTCGTGCGCAGATGTTGCGTGACGGCAAAATCACCGTTCCGGAGATGTTCAACGATGCCGGGGAGTACCTTACCCTGGACGAACTGCGCCGCGTGGATGCGTCGGCATTTGAGGGATAGGGTATGCGAAATGATGATTTTCACTGCGTGGGCGATGGCCGTGGCAGACGAAGGGTGTTTGTAAATGGCAATGAGGTAAAGAGCTGCGTTTGGGCGGACGTTAAGCGAGGTGTCGCATGCATTCATCCACACCCGCTACGGATCCATAAACGAAAGCGGAGTGAGGTTTACTCCCGCAAGCTACGCGGCGAAATTACAGTCGAATTTATCTAACAGGCTGCCTCCGGGCAGCTTTTTTTATGCCTGCCGCTGAGCGGATGCGACGCGGTGACCGGGTCGGATGACCTATTACCAATGGCCGGAAGGCTGGAGCAAAAACAATGAAACTGAAACTTGATGCTAACGGAAATGTGGTCGTTGAAAACGGTATGCCTGTGTACATCCATGATGATGGCAAAGAAATCCCGTTCGACGCAGCCGCAGCGATGACAAAAATCACCTCCCTGAACGGTGAAGCTAAAACTCACCGTGAAGCGAAGGAGGCGGCGGAAGCCAGTCTCGCGAAATTCTCTGGCATCACCGATCCGACCAAGGCGCTCGAAGCCCTGGAGATGATGACCAAAATCGACCAGAAAAAACTGATCGACGCTGGCGCTGTTGACCAGGTTAAGGCTGAGATTACCAAGGTATTCCAGCAGCAGCTGGATGAAGCGAACGGCAAGACCAAACAGCTCGAAAGCCAGCTCTACGACGAGATGATCGGCGGCCGCTTCGGTGGCTCCAAATTCATTTCAGAGAAGATGGCGATCCCGGCTGAGTTCGTGCGTTCGTACTTCGGGCAGAACTTCAAAATCGAAGACGGCAAGGTCGTGGCCTTCGACGGTCAGGGCAATAAGGTGTTCTCTCGCACCAAGCCTGGCGAGCTGGCTAGCTTCGACGAAGCGCTGGAGTCACTGATCGAGTCGCATCCGCAGAAAGATTACATCCTCAAAGCGTCCGGTAACAGCGGCGGCGGTTCTCACCAGTCGCAGCACCAGGCCGGGCAAAAAACCATGAAACGCGATGCGTTTGATGCATTACCTCCAGCAGAGCAACAGGCTGTGATTGGCGGCGGCACAAGCATCGTTGATTAATCGAAAGGAATAAATACATGTCTAATACTTTGACTGGCCTGATCCCTACCATTTATACGGCGCTTAACCGCGTTTCACGTGAGCAGGTAGGTTTTATCCCGGCAGTGGCTCGTAACGCTAAGGCCGATGCTGCAGCTAAAGACCAGACCGTCACCGCGCCAGTGGCACCAAAAACCACCACGGTAGACATCACACCGGCACCGACCGCACCAAACGACGGAGATCAGAACATCGGCACCGTGGATGTCAAAATCACCAAATCAAAAATGGCTCCGGTCAAATGGAACGGTGAAGAACAGTTGGCGATGGGGCCATCAGGTAACTACGACGTTATCCTTGCCGATCAGTTTTCTCAGGCCTTCCGCGCGCTGAGCAACGAAATGGACGCAGACCTGGCTGCGCTGTTCTACAAATCTTCCCGTGCAGTTGGTGCACCAAAAGCGACGCCATTCAGCATTAAAGACGATCTGTCTGATGCAGCGCTGGCGCGTCAGATTTTAGTGGATAACGGTGCGCCGACTACCGACATGCGCATGGTGCTGGGCGGCGAAGCGATGGCCTCAATTCGCGGAAAACAGTCGGTTCTGTTCAAAGCGAACGAAGCAGGTACCGATCAGCTTCTGCGTGAAGGTATTATTGGCCGCGTGATGGGCTTTAACCTTCACGAATCCGCCAACATCAAGCGCACAGCGAAAAGTACGGCGGCGGGCTATACGGTCAACGGCGCGAAGCAGGAAGGCGATATCATCATCGCTATCTCCACAGGTACCGGTGGTATCGCAGCAGGCACTGCGGTTAAGTTCGATGGCGACTTTAACCAGTATCTTGTTGTGGCCTCTACGGCCTCAAGCATCACTATCGCAGCACCGGGACTGCGCCAGGATCTGGCAGACCTGACAGCTATTACCGTTGTGAGCGAATTCACACCAAACATGGCATTCGACCGCAATGCTTTCCTGCTGGCGTGCCGCACCCCGGCAATGCCAAAAGGCGGAGACACCGCCGACGATGTGATGAATGTTACCGACCCGGTATCAGGCATCACCTTCCAGATCGCGCTGTACCGCCAGTACCGTCAGGTGCGTTACGAGGTTGGCGTGGCATGGGGTGTGGCATCTGTTCAGCCTGAACACTCTACCATCATCATGGGTTAACCCAGGGGGCTTCGGCCCCTTTGTTTTTCAGGAGGCCCAATGGCCGGATTAACCAAAGAGCAGCGCGCACAACGTGACGCGGAAAAGCTTGCAGCTCAGCAGGGTATTGAGCTGGTGGTCATGGTGCGTGACACCCCAGAGTTCCCCGGCGGCCCGCTGCGTGCAGATGTTCATCCTGATGAAGTGGATAACTGGCTGGCGCTGGAATGGCGTCGGGAGGAATAACCATGCTGGTTGCCGATCCCAACTCTCCAGACTTCAACAGCTACGCCAGCGTGTCAGACCTGCGGGCATTTGCCGCCGGGCGCGGATATAGCATTCCTGCAGATGATGGTGAGTGCGGCCAGATTCTGATGCAGGCAATGGACTTTCTGGAAGGGAAGTCCTGGCGCGGTCAACGTTCCAGCGCATCTCAGCCTCTATCCTGGCCGCGCTCAGGCGTACGCTTCGATGGTGTGGACCTGCAGGATGATGCTATTCCACAGCGCCTGATTGATGCTCAATGCCGCCTGGCTATCGAGGCGCAGGAGATTGACCTCACCCCGTCGGTCGCTGGCGGTGGGGCGGTGACGATGGAGCGCGTCGAGGGTGCGGTAACAGTCCAGTATGAGCCGGGAACGAATAAAGCTTCTCCGTCTTTCCCATGGTTCTATACCGCACTGCGCGGGCTTGTGGTGGGCGGCAACCAGGTCCGGATCGAAAGGGGGTAGCATGGCAATCGACTATCGCCGCATGCGCGCTACGGCAACGCGGCTCCTGACGGAGAACGGCAAAGCCTACCAACTGACTCGCGGCGGAACCACCACCCGCGATCAGTACGGGAAAGAGGTTATCACCGAGCCTATTACAGCGACCGTTACCGGCGTTATCACCGAATACTCCACGCGTGAAATCGACGGTTCACTGGTTGCTACGGGCGATAAAAAATTGGCGGCCACGTTTGAAACGGAAGTGCGCATTGGCGACCTCATTTATATCGACGGAAAAAAGTGGCGCGTGGTTCAGCCGAATCCGGTTAAGCCCGCAGATGTGCTGATCTCCTACAACATCCAGCTGAGGACCTGATTATGACCAGTTCCGTAAATCAGCCGTTCCTGGCTGCTATTCAGCTGTTCGTTGAAGGCTCAAAGCAGGAGATTGACGAGGCGGTGCGCCGGACGGGTATCAAAATCCTGGGTAGGTTGGTGGAGATGTCACCAGTCGGGCAGCCGGAGACCTGGCAAGTGAACCAAACCGCCTCTGCTTATAATACTGCAGTGCGTGAACATAATGCTGCCCTTCGCGTTGATCCTGCCAACCTGACCAAATCGGGACGACTAAAACGCGGCCTGCGTGTAAACGACTCGATGGACATCAAAAAGCCTGAGGGTTATGTCGGTGGTCGGTTCAAGAACAACTGGTATGTGGGTTTCGACAGCCAGCCCACTCAGTCAAACGATACACCAGATGCTTCCGGCCAGGGCTCAAATTCCCGTGGCATGGCGGTGCTTGAGGTATTCAGAGTGGGCCAGGTCAGCTCGATTTACTTCACCAATAACCTGCCATATGCGGCAGCGCTGGAAAACGGTCATTCCACCCAGGCGCCGGGCGGGATGGTGGGCATTACAGCTATCGACGCGGCGCAGCTGTTCCGTGAGGCAATGAGCGAGGTGCGCAATGGCCGGTGATCAGTCAATGCGTATCGCTGGCCTGCTGGAAGGTCGCGTCGCGGTTATCTGCTCCTCGCTCGGGCTGCCGGTGGCCTGGCCGAATATCGTATTCGATCCACCGGATGCGCCATACGCCCGTGTTTATGTTTTACCTGCACAAACTGTAGGTCAGGACATAGAAGGTGTGATGCGTACCTATCAGGGGATATTGCAGGTAAACATCATTACTCCCGCAGGCTCAGGCGTGAGCCTGGCAAGAGGGCTGGCCCAGTCGGTGGCAGATGCATTCCCTGAAGGACTGCCGCTGGTGGACGGTGATCTGACGGTTTACATCAACGGGCCGCCGCAGGTGAGACAACCCATCCAGGACCGGCCAACCTCGGCGCCCAACGGGTCCAGTGGCTCCATAACCTACACCATTCCCGTCAGCATGCAGTACCGCGCTGACTACTGACCCGCCAGATGGCGGGTTTTTTATTACCTAAATTCAGGAGAGTGCTATGGCATTCGCAATCCCTAACGGCTCGCGTGTGAACGTGGCCAAGGCCTATCAAGCCCCAATCACCTTTACCGCAGCCTCTAACGCGACGGAATGCGAACTGACCGTTGCATCGGCCTCCGGCATTCTGGCCGGTGACGTAGTTCAGGTGAGTTCCGGCTGGTTAAAGCTCGATAACATGGTGCTGCGCGTAAAATCGGTGACCAGTAATAAAATCGTGCTGGAAGCATTCGATACTACCGACACCACCAAATTCCCGGCAGGCACTGGCGCGGGCACGCTGCGTAAAATCGACTCATGGATCACCATGCCTCAGGTGATGACACTATCGACTGAAGGTGGTGACCAGCAGACCATCAGCGTGCAGTTCCTGGAAGATGACAAAGCGCGAACCATCCCAACGTTTAAAAACGCGGTGGTTCAGGTTTACACCTTTGCACATGACCCTCAACTGGCGATCTACAAACGCCTCATTGACCTGGATGACTCCAGCGACACCACCGCGGTCTGGTTCCATAACCCACGCGGCAAAGCTGATCGTTTCTACTCAGCCAAAGTATCGTTCCAGCGCGTACCGCGCACGGAAATCAACGCCGTGGAAAGTAACGAGGCGCGCATGAACTTCGAATCGGACATGCAGATTTACCCGATCGCCGATTCATCCGTGACGCCGCTGGCGTTCCTGACCGACCTGCCGGCCACCAAATCGGTTGCCACAGGCGCAGCGCTGGATCTGGCGGTGGTAATGAAGGGCGGCTCAGCACCTTACACCTACGTTTGGAAGAAAGGCAGCACCGCTATTCCGGGCAAAACCGCATCGACGTTCAACATTTCGTCTGTCGCATCCGGTGATGCTGGCGTTTACACCTGTGAAGTCACCGACGCCGCGGGCAAAACCATCACCTCGGCTGCGTGTACTGTCACGGTCAGCTAACCAATCAGGCCCGGTAAGCCGGGCTTTTTTTTGGAGTAACCCATGAGCGGAACAATTGAGATCAGTGAGGTTGGGATGACAGTCAATATGGCTGGTGGCGGGAAAATAGCTATCGGCAATTGGGGTGATGGCCCAGTAAATACGGCAGCCGCTCGGCCGCCCCTTACCCCGGAAGAGGAGCTTTACGGTCGTGGGCTCTGTCTCCTGCCTGATGGATGGGAAGATCTAAGCGGTGATGGACACTGGCAACATCAACTCACTGAATCTTTGCGTCAACTTTGGCCGTCGTTCAGCAGGGAACAGAAGATGGCTATCGCTTACTCCATCAGCGAACTGTCAGATGAGCTGACGAGCATCGCATACGAAGCTTCCTGGTAATAACACATCTGCGCATCGCACGCGCACATCGAAGAAAGTCTTTCAGCTGTGAGCCTGGGCAAACCGTTAACTTTCGGCGGCTTTGCCGTGCGACAGGCTCACGTCTAAAAGGAAAATTAAAATGTCAGAACCTTCAATCGTCCCTTACGTAAAAACCACTCCCAAACCTTTTGGTGTGGACGTCGAATGGAAATGGCCGGGTGGCTGCGCGGAGCTAGAACTGCAATGCCTTCATGAAGATGGCCGACTTATGAAAGAACGCATCTTCTGGCCAGCTACCGTATGCCTTATTTCCGGCCTCAAAGCTGGTGAGAGATTGCAGGTGCGCCTGCGTCCAATTGCAGAAGATGGCTCAGCACGAGATTGGCGAGCCGGTGACTGGATCGAAGGGGTTTCTTCTGTCGATACCGAAGAGATTATTGAGGCGCTGGACGAAGAGATCCGTAACAGCTGCGCACTTCATGGCCTTAAAGGTGGCTGGTTTGTTGATAAAACCGGCAAGGCTTACATCCACGAAGCGCTGATTGGCGATGGCGTAGTGTCTGCCAACTATATCGTAAAGATGAACGTGAACCACGGCGGCAAACTGCACGTTGCTGGCATGGCCGTCTGCATTGAAGGTGACCAGCGCAAGGTCGTGTTTGAGGCTGACCGCTTTAAGCTGAATGAAGCCGCTCAATCAGCCAGCAATAATGAAGAGACGGCCTTCAATGATGGTCTGGCTTTTGGTGGTTTCCCTGGGGCAATTAGTCATGATGGAGCTAATCCCGCTGATGGCAATAATGCCACCAAAACCAGCCTCAATGATGAGATGTGCGAAGCCATTATCTCCGCCGTACGCGAAAGCGATTTGTTCGCAGCCCTCCAGGCAAAGATTGATGCGCAAACAGCTTCAGTAGTTGGCTTGCAACAGGCGATGCACGAAGCGGTGAACGATGCTCTCCTCAACGCGCTGAAGCCAGGCGGTCTGCTGTACAAACGATAACACCCCCATCACGCACTCGAATATTCAACCCGCTACGGCGGGTTTTTCTTTTCTAAGGAACCGAAATGACCAAATTTTCTCTGATCCCCAACCCAACTTTTTCTGTGACCGCGAGCATTCCGCGCGCTGGCGCCGAAGACGGCAAGCTGACGTTCACTTTCCGCCATAAAACGCTGGAAGAGCTGCGCTCTATGGACGAAAAGCTGCAAAAGGATGCTGAAGGTAAAAAGGCTGCTATCGAGCCGCAGGCCGACTACCTCATGGAAATTGTCGAGGGGTGGGCGCTGCCGGACGAGTTTAACCGCGAGAACGTTATTGTCCTCCTGCGGAACTATCCACGTGCGTTCGACAGCATCGGTCTGGCATATACCAAAGAGCTGATGGGTATCCGCGAAAAAAACTGAGGCAGGTCGCCGCAGCGTTGTATACGCCGGGTCCGACGCTTGCGGAGCTGAGCGCTTTTGGTTTGACGCCTGAGGACGTGGAGGAAGATGTGGGGATCCTGCCCTCTGTGTGGAAGTCTTTCACCATCTTCTCTGCCCTGGCAACCCAGTGGCGCGTCGGCGCGAGCGGGGCGACCGGCCTTGATTATAACGTTCTCCCCTGGATGTTCGAGTTACACGGGGTTGAGGATGCGGCGGCCTGCATGGCTGACCTTCAGATTATGGAAAGTGAGGCTCTCAAGGTAATGCATAAGGAGACGAAATAATGACAGACCAGATCGCCTCGATTACTTTGCGGGCCGATGTTTCTGACCTGAAAACAGCCAGCAACGAACTGGATAAACTCGGCCAGGCGGCGGCCGGTGCTGTAGATAAAGCAGATGATCTGAATAGCGTGTTTCGCGCTGGCGCTGAATCTGCGAAGCAAGGCAGTGAAGGACTCAAGGAGCAGCAGAACGCGCTCAAAGGGCTGCTGGAGAATATCGACCCGGTTACCAAGGCCTTAAACCGCCTGGATGAGCAGCAAGAATCGCTGCGGAAATTCCAGGCCAAAGGTTTCCTGGATACCGATACCTTTCAGGCTTACAACAAAATCCTGGATGACACCCGCCTCAAGCTGACTGACACCGGAGAAGCCGCGGCGCGTGCTCAGGCCGAATTAGCCGCTACCCAGGCGGCAGAGAAGCAGTCCGCAGCGTTAAAGAACCTTCTTGGATCCATCGACCCGACTATCCGCGCGTTCAATTCATTGGATGAACAGCACGCACAGCTGGTGGCCCATTTCGAAGCAGGGCGCATTAACGGTGCTCAGTTCGAGCACTTCAACACAATCCTTAACCAGACGCGTGAGCGCCTCTCTGGTGTCGCAGACGTACTACCAGAAGTGCTATCCCGGCAGGAAGCTGCTGCCCGGCGCGCTGGAATCTCCGTTGGTCAGTACAGCGCAGCAATGCGCACGCTTCCGGCGCAATTCACCGATATCGCCACGCAGCTGGCTGGCGGTCAGTCGCCGTTCCTGATTCTGCTGCAACAGGGCGGGCAGATTAAAGACCAGTTTGGTGGAGTGAAAGGCGCGCTGACTGGTGTAGGCGATTATTTACGCACTCTGATCGGTTTCATTAATCCGGTGACGGTGGGTATTGGCGGCCTAGTGGTTGGCCTTGGAGCAATAGCTGTAGCTTGGTACAAAGGCAGCCAAGAAGCAGGGGAGTTTAATAAGCAACTCATATTAACCGGAAATTATTCTGCTAGATCGGCGAGCCAACTGACAGACCTGGCCCAAAAAATTGGTGGTTCAAGCGGTAAAGTAGCCGCAGCTGCTCGTACGCTCGCAGAGGTGGTTGGGGCCGGTACGTTTAAAACCGATCAGCTCGAAACAGTCACAAGAGCGGCATTGGCTATGCAGGAGGCCACCGGCCAGTCTGTAGATACCACTATTAAGAACTTCCAAAAGCTATATGCCAGCCCAACCAAGGCGGCAGAAGATCTTAATTCGACCCTTCACTTTCTGACATCTTCGCAATACGACTACATATCGTCACTGGAGCGGCGCGGTGAAAAAGAGGACGCAGCGGAAGCGGCAGCCAAAGCCTACAGCCAGGCTGAGCAGAGGCGCAGCCAGCAAATCCTCGATAATATGGGATTAATCGAGAGGGCCGCTGGCAGCGTCAGTAAAGCACTCAAGGGGATGTGGGACGAGCTTCTGAATATCGGTCGCCCTGATGCTCCAAATGATATGCTTCGAAAAATGCAGGCAGAGCTGGCTGAGCGAGAAAAGGCGCTGCTTCCAGAACGGCAGCGCCAAGGCTATGGGTACAGCTATGATACGAGCAGTAATGATCAGGAATATGACGCTCGTAGGAGGGCGCAATTATCTGCGATAAGCGCTTTGAAGGCGCAAATAGGGCCACTTCAGCAAGCCGCACAGCTTCAGGAAGATATCAATGTTTCTGTTCAAAAAGGTATAGAGGTTGATAATAAGCGCACCGATGCGCTGATTTATAGAAACCACATCCTCGAGCAATCTGCCACTTGGCAAGAGAAACGTAGTAAAGCCCTTTCTGAATTGTGGAAAAATGTCGCACTTGCTCCTGATAAATGGAGTGATCAACAACGCCAACAGGCAGTCGACGCGATAAACAAACAGTTTCACCCAAATAAAACGCCCAAAACCCCAGCCGTTAAGGTGTCTGCTGGTGATCGCTCAACCGACACTTACAATGCTGAGACATTAGCTCTGCAAGCGCAGCTAAAAACGCTCCAGGAACATCGTGATATCAACGATGTGATTAGCCAGCAGCGTAAGCAGCAATGGGAACTGATTTCCAAAATCAGTATTCTCGAGTCAACGGCAAATGATCCAAAAGGCCGTGCGCTTACCATTGATGAGAAGTCACTGCTCGCCAATAAGGATAAACTTCTCGCTCAGGCTGATATTAATGCCGCACTGGGCGATCAGATTGCCAAACAGCAGAAACTGAACACCCTTGCCGATCAGGCAACAAAATTTGCTCAGCAGCAGGCAGCTAAGCAAGCGGAAATTGACGCAGCGGCTAAAGGGACATCAACCAGAGAGGCGGAGCGGGCGGCAACACGTCAGCGTTTGTCTGAGACCTATGCCTTCAATCCTGACGCGCAAAAAAAAGTTTTGGCTCAGCAGGAAGAGACATACCGGAAGGAAGACGAACTTCGCAGTAATTGGCAGGCTGGAGCAAAGCGCGGATGGGCTGATTATGCGGATTCTGCAACTAACACATTCGAAGCAATGCGTAACGTGGCTGGATCCACATTCAGTGGCCTTTCCGACATGCTAACCAGCTTGGTCACAACTGGTACAGCCAGCTTTAAAGAATTCACCAAATCCATATTAAAGATGATCGCCGAAGTGACCAATCGGTTGCTGGTCGCCTATGCGGTACAGGCAGCAATGGGCTGGATAAGCGGTGGCATTAGCGGCGGCAATACCCCTGGGGGGGCATATGCTAACGCTGCCGCTGGCCTAACTTTTAACGCTAAAGGCGGCGTCTATGATTCGCCCGGGCTAAGTAAGTACGTTAACGGGGTATACGACTCTCCTCAGTATTTTACTTTCCAGGGGGCGTCCAAGTTTGCGAAGGGAGGTGTATTCGCAGAGGCTGGTGAGGAAGCTATCATGCCGCTAACTCGGGATTCTGCCGGGCGTCTCGGTGTGAGAGCGGATGGCGCTGGTGGTTCTGGGCATCAAATCAACGTGGATATCTATGTCGATAACAAAGGTAACGCGACAGCAAATACTAGCGGGGGGGGCGATGCGGCAGCCCGGGCGTTAGCGGAGAGGATGAAGCAATACGTACAGGAAGGCATCATACGAGCCATCAGGGATGATGGAGCTATCGGTGGGCGCTTTGTGAAAAAGTAATATCATCTCATCGCGTTACATTCTCTTATCCCCTGGTTATTATTATAAAAAATATGATAGTCAGGGGATGATTGTGAAAAAAGTTCTTTGCTTAAGCTTGATCTGCATTGCACTTGCTGCGTGTAAACCTTCAGAGGAAAAAGCACTACAACTTGGGCAGCAAGAAATTGCAAATGGCTTGATGGACCCAGATAGTGCCAAGTTTAAAATGGTTAGGTTCAACATGGACAAAAACCAGGAGTCCGGGGATGTTGTAAGTGGTTTCGTTTGTGGCAGGGTTGCTGGAAAAAATGGGTTTGGTGCGTACGTGGGGTACCATCCTTTCTATGTTCATCTAAAAATGACTTCAAAAGGGCTATTTTCAACAGGTGTGAATTATGAGGTTGGAGAAAAAGCCATTTACCCTGATGGAAGAGACGAGTCGTGGGTAGATCTCGACGGAAAATCTTATGTTAGTCGCTGTGGCCAGTCCACTCCGGAATAATCAAGGAAATGAAGGTGAAAAAACATTCAAGCATTTTCTTTTTGTCTTTGGCTTTATCGGGCTGTGTTGCGCCGAATGCAAATAAGTTTTCCGCTCCAGAAGTGAGGGCAATTGAGACAACCAGAAGAATCTCAATTTCTTCGGATGGGGATTTTAGTTCCAAACTTATTACAGGAACAGAGTTTAACCGCATAATTTCCAAAAAAATTGAAGATGGAACATGGAAGGGCTACATCGTACATTCACAAACTTACGGGCCTTATAAAAACACATGGACTAAGAATGGATTGCTCGTTCCCTCTACTATTACCAGTGCTGGACGTTTTCAGGTAAAAGGTTACATGGAAGGGCTTGGCTCACCTGGCGTATCGAGTAAGGATATGGCGGGTTGGTATGGTTTTCATGTCGATCGCTCCGAGACAACTAAGCGCGGGAATTATGTTGGGGCAAATGCTTTCGGAGTTAAGGCTGATGTGGAAATTTTAAATACTCGAGGCGCCGAAATTGTATTCGGGACAACGCAGTTGCGGGAAAATAGCATGGATGCTGTATGGCCGGATATTGATGTTATCGGTCCGTTACCTGCTGATATAAACCTCAATGATTTACGTATAGAGTATTTAGCTCGCATAACTGGAATTGGCAATAAGGATTATGCTGGTAGTAACTCCCCTACACTTACTAATCCGACAGATACGACTCATGAAGTGCAGATATATAAAGGGGAATTAATAGCCGCCAGATTGATAAATGCGAAGAGCAAAATCGTTTACCCCGTTAGGCTTGAGTGGGTTTTTAGAACGAGAGATGCTTTTGCTAAAGATAGTGGCGATTATTGATATTAATTCAAATCCTTTATACATGTTTTCAACCATCCACAAGCCTCGCACATGCGGGGCTTTTTTTATGGAGCAAATATGGCCGTTGAAACATACAGCTGGCGCTCGCAGCTCGGTGCTGGGGCGATTGAATACAGCCAGACAGTGCGAGCGGCGCAGTTTGGCGATGGCTATGAGCAGGTCGCTGAGAATGGCATTAACTCTACAGCTATTCAGGTACCAATGAAGCATACCGGCACCGAAACGGAGGTGAACAGTATTCGTGATTTCCTCCTGGCTCATACCGTTAAAGCTTTTATCATCACGCCGCCCGGCGAAGCGAAGGGGCTTTATCGGGTAGTCGCCGATTCCGTACGGAAAAATCAGATCAGCAGCAAGTTTGCTGAGCTGACGTTCACCATCAAACGGGCTTACGGAGTGTATGCATAATGGCATTAGTCGATCAGGCGGCGATGCTGGCACCGGGTGGCAGAGTGCGCCTGGTTGAAGTTGACGCCTCAGAGTTCAGTGGCGGTATTCACCGTTTCCACTACGCCCCTTTCCCCCATACACCGGAAGAGATCGACGCTGCCAATGGTGATGAAGAAAAGCTCGGACCAAAGCCAATCGTATTCGGTGGCAATACCTACGATTTTTGGCCGTTTCAAGTATCAGGCCTGGAGCTTTCAACAGACCAGGCCGCAGAGCCGACACTCAGCGTTTCCAACCTCGACGGTCATATCACGGCGCTATGCCTGCAATTTAAAGACATGGTTAATGCCAAAGTGAGCATTATCGACACCTATTCGGTTTACCTCGATGCCGTGAATTACCCTGGTGGGATGAACCCGACCGCCGACCCGTCGATGTTCACGCTTCAGACCTTCTGGCTTGACACGAAAACCTCCGAAGACGACGAAGTGGTTTCATGGTCACTCAGTAGCCCCGCAGACTTGCAGGGGCTTGTTATCCCAACCAGACAAATCACCTCGCTCTGCGAATGGGCGCTACGCGGACAGTACCGGAGCGGCGATGGATGCACCTATAACGGTACGGCATATTTCGACGCGAAGGGGAATCAGGTTTCAGATCCTGCCCTTGATGTATGTGGTGGTTGCTTCAGTGACTGCCGTAAACGATTTGGCGCCGGCCTGGCAGATCCTAACGCAGCAATTCTCGACTTTGGCGGCTTTCCGGCAACCGTTCTCTTCACCCGATAACCGGACATAGCAATGAATAAAACCATATTGGCAGCTATCCGTGCTCATGCGCTGGAGGAATCCCCGCGCGAGAGCTGCGGATTCGTTATTCAGTCTGGCCGTCGCCAGCGCTATATTCCTGTACCAAACACTCACGAAAATCCAACAGAGCATTTCCGCATCGATGGCGAGCATTGGGCGAACGCCGAAGATTTCGGGACGATTGTGCGCGTCATCCATTCCCATCCTGGCGATGGAGCAAGGCCGATTCCATCCGATCTGGACCGCCAGCAATGCAACAACTCCGGCGTGGTCTGGGGTATTTACGCGCCGGATAGCGAAGAATACGCTGAGATAGTGCCGGAGGTGGTACCCCTTATCGGGCGTCCGTTTATCTTGGGCTCAAATGACTGCTGGGGACTGGTAATGGATTGGCATGCCACCCAAGGCGTGAAGCTTAACGATTTCCGCGTCGATTACCCATGGTGGGAAAGCCAGTACCCGGACAATCTGTATTTCGACAACTGGGAGCGGGAAGGGTTTGTCGAATGCGACCCGTCGCCAGGCTGTATGGTCATCATGCAGGTTGAATCCAGTAAGTGGAACCACGCGGGGATCATTACCGAGGAAGGTGAGCTGCTTCACCATCTGTACGGGCAGCCATCCTGCATCACGCCGTATGCGCGCGGTTATTTCAAAGACAGGACGATGATCTGCGTCCGTCACAAAGAGCTACCGCAGGAGATAAAGCCATGGCGCGTTTAACCACTATTCGTCTGTATGGCGCCCTGGGCGCCCGGTTCGGGCGCGTGCACAAACTGGCAGTGCAGACATCTGCCGAAGCGGTCAAAGCTCTGTGTATCAACTTCGATGGGCTGGAAGACTATCTGATGAATGCCAAAAAAAATGGCATGACCTTCGCGGTATTTCGCGGTAAGCGCAACATAGGCGTGCAGGACTTCCAGGAGCTGGCAGGCGATAGCGATATTCGCATAGCGCCAGTTATGGAAGGGGCGAAGAAGGCCGGCATGTTCCAGACAATCCTCGGCGCCGTGATGGTTGTTGCTGGTGTTATTACTGGTGTGGCAACCGGCTGGACGGGCGTAGGTTTGACATTTGGGGCCGGACTTATCATGTCGGGCGCGTCAATGATGGCCGGCGGTATTTACCAGATGCTTTCGCCCCAGCCCAAAGGGTTACAAGGGCGAGACGATCCTGACAATAAACCCTCATATGCCTTCGGTGGCTCGGTGAATACCCTTGCGATGGGTAACCCGGTGGCGCTTCTTTATGGTGAGCGCGAGATTGGCGGCGCCATCATCAGTGCCGGCATAGTCGCAGAAGACATCTGAAAACTCCTTTCTGAATATCAAGCACCCAATTGGGTGCTTTTTTTATGGATGTAATATGGAAGCGATCACTGGTGCAAAGGGTGGCAGCCAGAAGCAGCACACACCTGTAGAACAGCCCGATTCGGCTCAGTCAATGGCACGCTGCCGCATGCTGCTGGCGCTCGGGGAGGGGGAATTTGCTGGTGGCCTGGATGCGACCCGGATATTCCTGGACGGTACGCCGTTGGGAAACCCCGACGGAACGATGAATTTTGAAAATGTGTCATGGGATTTCCGGCCTGGCACACAGACCCAGACACCAATACCGGGATTCCCTGCAGTCGAGAATGAAACTACGGTTGGCGTATCGCTGACAAAGGCCACACCATGGACCCGCGCACTGAGTAACACCCAGATTGACGCGGTGCTGGTTCGCATTGGTATCCCGGGTTTGCAGCAACAGGAAAACGACGGGGATATTGTCGGCACTACCGTAAAGTACCATATCGATCTTGCTGTGGATGGTGGTGCGTTCTCTACGGTCATGACAAGAACCGTGACAGAGAAACTCAGTTCTCTCTATGAACTGACCCATCGCATTAATCTTCCGAAAGCCAGTACAGGCTGGCAGATTCGTGTGGTACGCGACACCGACGACAGCACCAGCCAGATGTTGCAGAATAAAACGCAGGTACAGGCAATCACTGAGGTGATTGATGCGCGCCTGCGTTATCCCCATACGGCGCTGCTGTATGTGTCGTTCAACGCCAAATCGTTCAACGATATCCCGAAGGTTTCCTGTAAACCTAAGGGGCGCATTATCCGCATCCCTTCGAATTACGATCCGATAGCCCGAACTTATAGCGGCACATGGGACGGGACGTTTAAGTGGGGCTGGACGAATAACCCAGCATGGATCTGGTTCGATGTGCTCACTGAGCCGCGTTTCGGACTTGGCCGACGCGTCACGGCGCAGATGCTGGATAAGTGGGAGCTTTACCGTATTGCCCAGCGTTGCGATCAGAAAGTACCTGACGGGAAGGGTGGCGACGGTACCGAGCCGCGTTTCATGTTTGATGTCTACATCCAGTCGCAGGCTGATGCGTGGCAGGTAATTAAAGACATCGCCGCAGGTTTCAATGGCATGACGTTCTGGGGCAACAACATGTTCAATGTTGTCTCGGACATGCCGGCGGATACGTCGAAGCTGCAAATCCTTACCCGCGCTTCGGTGGTGGGCAAACCGGTTTACTCGAGCGGCAGTGAAAAGACCCGCTTCTCCAGCGCGCTGATTAACTTCAGCGACCCTGACAATCACTATCAGGACCGCACAACAGCAGTGATGTTCCCGGACCTGGTTAAGCAGTTCAAGTTTAAGCAGACGCAGATCACCGCAATCGGCTGTACGCGCGAGAGCGAAGCACAGCGCCGTGGCGGGTGGGCGGTGTATTCAAACTCACTCGACCGGATTATTACGCTACAGACCGGGCTTGATGGCTATGTCTACGTGCCGGGCACCGTGTTTGCATTTGCTGACGAACGCCTTTCAGGGCGTGTTTATGGCGGGCGTATAACCGGATATAACGCCGGGTTGAAGGCTGTGACAACCGATCGGGGAACCAGTGCCGTTGCGGGTGACACACTGATGATCCGCACAAAGGGCGGTACCGTTGAAAGCCGGGTGATCCAGGCCGTAAACGGCACGCAGCTGGTGGTCGCCACTCCTTTCACGGCAGAGCCGTTACCCAATGCTGTATTCGTCATCGATGCCGGGCAGTTGCGCCTGCAATACTTCCGCGTTACGAACCTGAGATTTGATGATGAAGAAAATACCTTCACAATCACCGGGGCCGAATATAACGCATCAAAATATGATGCGGTCGATAACAATGCCCGCCTGGACACGCCGCCAATTAGTCTGATACCAACCGGTCTCGTCAACCAGCCGACTAACATCGCGGTGTCGAGCTATGATTCGGTTCGACAAGGGCAGCGCGTGGCCACGCTAACCGCTACCTGGGATGCGCCACTGGATAAAAATGGCAAGCCTCAGGCAGATGTTATTGCCTACCGGGTGCAGTGGAAGCGCGGAGATAACGAATGGGTTAACGTACCCGAGACTGGCCTGCGCAATATCGAAGTGGCCGGTATCTTCGATGGTGATTATCTGGTCCGTGTACGCGCGATCAACTCCGGCGGTGCATCGAGTCTCTGGGCAACTTCCACGCTTACACACCTGAAGGGACGCGCGGGTGAGGTACCCAAACCTGTCGGGCTTAAGGCCTCCGAAGACGTCGTATTCGGAATCAACGTCACCTGGGGATTCCCGGCTAATACTGGCGACACCCTGAGTACTGAACTGCAATACAGCATTGCCGCTGACGGTTCGAATCCGATGCTTTTGGCATCTGTACCGTATCCGCAGAAACTTTATCAACAGATGGGGCTGAAGGCGGGGCAGGAATTCTGGTACCAGGCACGGCTTGTCGACAGGATCGGGAATCAGAGCGCTTGGACCGACTGGGTGCGCGGGCAGGCCAGCATCGATGTATCCGATATCACCAATGCAATCCTGGAGGACATCAAAAGTTCTGAAGTCTTCAAGGACCTAATTGAGGATGCAGTAGCCAGCAGCGAGAAACTGGCCGAACTTTCTGACGCGATTAAGGAGAACGCCGATGGTCTGGCTGCAGCAGTAGGTTCGAATAAGCAGACAGCAGAAGCAATCATTGGCAACGCCCTGGCTATTGCTGATGTTGTTGTGCGCCAGACTGCGCAGCAGGGTGCTAACTCTGCGACATTCGAACAGCTCCGGGAGGTGATCGCCACTGAGACGGAAGCCCGCGTCACGGATGTTACTCGTCTTGAGGCACAAACTGCACAGAATGAAGCGGGTATTACTGAAGTTCGCCAGGCGTTAGCAACGGAAACTGAAGCTCGCGCTTCGGCGGTAAGCCAGTTGACTGCAGCCACTCAGGCTGCATCTGACAAAGCTGATTCTGCTGCTGCGGTCGGAGAACAGAATACAGCATCAATCACTGACCTTAGCCAGGTTGTCACGGACCTCGATTCCTCAATGGCATCACGCCTGGAAGAGCTGGGTGCACAAACTGATAAGGCCAGCGGCGGTATTCAGAACAATGCTATCGCGCTGATCACCAGTACGCTCGCGCAGGTTAACCAGCGCAACCTCCTGAGCGTCCAATATGGAGATAACAAAGCCGGTATAGAGCGAGTTGACAATGTCATGGCCGACGCAAGTAAAGCTGTCGCTGAGTCATTGCGCGTTTTGGATTCCAGCACCGGTGGGAACACGGCGAATGTCACTGACCTGTCGAAGACACTTGCTGATTTTACCCAGGCATCTGCTACGCAAATCAATTCGCTAAAGGTCACGGTTAACGGTCAGTCTGCAGCGATTGTCCAGAACAGCCAGGTATCAGCGGACATCAATAATAACCTGAATGCGATGTACAGCATCAAGGTCGCTGTTGATTCTAATGGCAACCAGTACGCAGCGGGAATGGGGATTGGTGTTCAGAATACGCCATCTGGAATGCAGGCGCAGGTTCTCTTCCTGGCTGACCGCTTCGCGGTTATGACCCAGGCAGGCGGCGCCGTGACTCTTCCGTTTGTTATCCAGAACGGACAGACCTTCATCCGGGATACGTTCATCCAGGACGGTACCATCAGCAATGCCAAAATAGGAAACTACATTCAGTCTTCAACATGGGACGGCACCGGAAATGTTGGCTGGCACATCAACAAGTCTGGCTACGCGACGTTCAATAATGTGACCGTTCGTGGCTCGATTTACGCCACAAACGGTAATTTTTCTTTCAATGGCTCCGGCAACACAACGGTGATTAATGGTAATGGCGTAACCATTAATATTCCGGGTGGCGGCCGCATCGTACTGGGGACGTGGACATAAATGCCGACAGGACTACTGATAGAGCTAAATGACGGCGGAAAGCGCATGGAGATAACTGCGGGCCTGAGATGCCCGTCGTTTGGTGCAAGCTTTGATACTGGCTACCAGAAATCAAAGTATGTGGATATTGCCGGTTATGTTTCAGGTGCGCAGGTGCTGTTTATACCGCATGCGACTGCCTATGTTGATGCGGGGCTGTGGCATAAAATGAATTCCATCACCATCTCTGGTGGCAGGGTTACGCAGAATTCGAGAATGCAGGCTCTGGGCATTAGTGAAAGAGATAGCACCTATACGTTTCCCGGTAGTGTCTGGCAGATATTTCCGACAGGTCAGCGAAGCGGGGTGGGCCTGCTTATCAGCGACAGTACTGACTTCACCTCGATAACCAATGCCACGCAGTCAGGGCAGTGTATCTGGAAGGGTACCGTTAATGTTCCGATCGGTGGGTGGGCGGTTCCCACGATAGCAGGATACGACAAGTCGAAGTATGTCGTTTTCGGGCGCTGTAACAGTGGTAACACGATTGACTTCGACGGTAACACGGTCAGGTTCTTCAGCCCTCCCTCCACGAACGATGACGCTCCCGCGACCGGCACGATAGACATCGTTATCTTCGCCAGTGGTGTAGCGCCGCAGGCTGGTATCGGCCTCAATATTTTCAATGCTGCAGGGGCCTGTACCTTTTCAACCACAAAACGACCTTTCGTATACCTCAATCAACTCTGGTCGCCTTCTAAAAGCGCTGTGAACATAGGCAGCGGGTATGTTCCGCTGGGCAGGTTTGGGTTAATGACCCATGAGGTTAACGGGGTATATGTGTATCGAATGTTCGGTATAAAAATTCAGAATGGTTACGCTTCAGTTCAGGGAGGCAAGTATCTCGGGCGCGAACAATATGCCATTTTTGGTAATGACACGGTAACGCCCCTCAGTCTTCCCGTTCTTCCCGATATGTACGTCTGAAAAATACCACCGTTTAAAATACACCCTCGCTACGGCGGGGTTTTTTATTGTCTGGAGAAAACATGATTTATACCACCGGAACTATCGCCCTAACCGGAAACACCCTTACAGGTACCGGCACAAACTTTACTGCAGCTGGCTCACTTATTCGTAACGGCTGTACTGTTATCGCCCTGACAAGCCCGGCGCAGGTTTTCCAGATTACCGCGATTGGAAGCGCAACCTCTCTTACCGTTACGCCAGCTGCTAACCCTGCCGTACCTTCTGGAACTAAATACGCCATTCTTCTGAGCGACAGTCTGAGTGTTGACGGTCTGGCACAGGATATTGCTGAAACGTTCACTATGTACCAGCGTTACATGAGCGGATTCGCTGATGTGATGAACGGTACTACAGACGTCACCATCACGATTAACGGCGCGGCCGTCACGGTACCGGGTCAGAAGTCACTGGCTAAAAAAGGGGCTAACAATGATATAACCAGCCTAAGCGGACTGACTACCGCACTCAGTATCAGCCAGGGCGGAACAGCTGCAAAGAATGCTGCTGACGCCCGCACAAACCTCGGTTTGGGAAGTAGTGCGACACGCAATATTATTGACTCCCCCACATCACTCACCGCCGATGCAGTTCTTGTACCAGGGTACCGTGGGATTGGTCTGCCTACTTTGGGCGGTGGCGGCGGAGATACGGTCTCTATCTATCAGAATTTTAACGGTTCTGGTTTTTATACCATCGATGGTAGTCGGGTTACTTCGCAAAATATTCCAAACTGGTGGCATCCATCAGCATCGGGCAATGTCTGGGGTGGTGGTGTCTATATATCCAGAACCTCTGTTCAGATTATCGAATTTCTCGCCAGTCGTGATGGTAAGGCAGGTATAAGAGTTCGCAGGGATTCAACAGTCGATCCGGTGCAGGCGGAGTTTTACACCACCCTGAATACCACCAAGGCCAGCGATGGCACCCTGAAGGCTGCAAGCCCGGTAGCCCGCATCGTAAAATCCCATGAGGATAATCAACGAACGGATGTAGCCGAGGATGGTTTTTCGTGGTGCGGCTGCGGTACGGCGAATGCAGAAGCTGAAGGAATCAGCATTTCTCGTCTTGATGTAGGTGTTTATACGCTTACCGGTTCAGCAGGCCTGGCTTCTTCTGGCTGGCAACTCTTACCACCTATGGATCCTGGCGGCATGGGAGAACTGGGTGTGGCTGAAGCTGAGCAAACCGCTGGCGGCGAGCTGACTATCCGCCTATTTAAGCGAAAATACATGTTGAGCGATGAAGGTGAGATCATTAAAACCAAAGGTGAACCGATGGACGTACCGGCGAATAGCTGGATTGACGTTCGACTCGATATGCCAGAGGATAGCATCTGGAAAACAAGAGCTTCCGAAGCTTCTCTTGAACTGACAGAGCAGCCTGAGGACATTCAGCCTTAAAAATTAATAGGCGAACCCAAATTGATCTGCAACTCATTTGAAACTACTGTATATAAACACAGTAATAAAGGGAGTGCAGATTATGCCCCGAATTTCAGATATTCAGGCCGCCTTTATTGCGGCCATAGAGCTTAACCCAAAGGGCTACCGCTACCTGAGAACAGACAGCTTTATAGAAAAGTTGCGTGGTTTTAACTGGCACTTCACCCGAGCCGACGCCAATGCATGGATAGAGCGGAACCAGCCTGACTTCGCAGATAAGACTACAGACGGTAGCGATAACCGATATTGGATCCTGCGGAACATGGGGAGGATTTTCTAATGGGCTTTCCTTCGCCGGCTACGGATTACGTTGAACAGCGTATATCGCTTGACGAGCGCATCATCATCAGGCCAGCGGCTACGTACTTTATGCGGGCCGGTGCAACGCATTACCGGGAAGGTATCCTAAGTGGTGCGCTACTGGTTGTTGATGCCTCACTGACACCATCTGACGGGTCACTTCTGGTTTGCACTGACGAAGGTGAGTTCAGGATTAAGCGCTACCGGACGCACCCGAAACCGCATCTGGAGAATCTGGAAAATGGCAGGAAGGAATTTTTGCGGACAAATGATGAGATGGCTGATTCTGATCGGCCAGTGTTCGGTGTGATAACCTACATCATCAACGATGCGCGTTCTGGCGAGTTTGATGATTGTCCGGTGATGTGATGGGGCATATATGGGGCAAAAATTTAGCGCAAAACAACTCAAACACACAGAAGGTGATGATTCGTCTTGCGCTAACACTTTGCTTTTTACCTGCTTACTTTCTACATACTCATGCTTTCATTTTTTGCACCTTTAAATTATGGATTTCCAGCTCTATTCGCTGGGGGCCGCACTGGTATTCCATGAGATCTTCTTCCCGGAACAATCGGCCGCAATGGCGCTGATTCTGGCGATGGGGACGTACGGTGCAGGCTATATCGCGCGCATTGTCGGCGCCTTTATCTTCGGGCGAATGGGCGACAGCATTGGCCGTAAAAAGGTGCTGTTTATCACCATTACTATGATGGGGATCTGCACGACCCTGATCGGGGTCTTGCCGACCTACGCGCAGATTGGGATTTTCGCGCCCGTCCTGTTAGTGACGCTGCGTATTATCCAGGGGCTGGGGGCAGGGGCTGAAATCTCCGGCGCCGGCACCATGCTGGCGGAGTACGCCCCTAAAGGGAAACGCGGCATTATCTCCTCGCTGGTGGCGATGGGCACCAACTGCGGGACGCTAAGTGCAACGGCTATCTGGGCAATTATGTTCTTCGCCCTCGACCGCGAACAGTTGGTTGCCTGGGGCTGGCGTGTACCGTTTCTTGCAAGCGTGGTGGTAATGATCTTCGCCATCTGGCTGCGAATGAACCTCAAGGAGAGCCCGGTATTTGAAAAAGTGAACGAGGCTGAGACAACCGCACCGGTGACAAAACATGATTTATCATTTGCAGCGATGGTGAAGAGTAAGTCCTTCTGGCTGGCAACCGGGCTGCGTTTTGGTCAGGCGGGGAATTCGGGTCTGATCCAGACGTTTCTTGCCGGGTATCTGGTTCAGACGCTGCTGTTCGATAAAGCGATCCCCACCGATGCGCTGATGATAAGCTCAATTCTCGGGTTTATCTCTATTCCGCTGTTGGGCTGGCTCTCCGATAAAGTGGGGCGTCGTCTGCCGTACATTCTGCTCAATATCTCCGCCATTATTCTGGCGTACCCGATGTTGTCGATTATCGTTGATAAGAGCTATGCGCCGGGCGTGATCATGCTTTCCATCATCGTTATCCATAATTTCGCCGTACTGGGACTGTTCGCCCTGGAAAACATCACGATGGCGGAGATGTTTGGCTCGCGTAACCGCTTTACCCGGATGGCTATCTCAAAAGAGGCGGGCGGGCTGGTGGCGGTAGGCTTTGGGCCAGTGCTCGCCGGGATCTTCTGCAATATGACCGGTTCCTGGTGGCCAATTGTCGCCATGATGATCGCTTACTCCGTGATTGGGCTGATCGCCGCCATCTGCATGCCAGAGGTCTGCGATCGTGATTTGAGCGTGGCGGAAGATGCGGCGGAGGGGCCGGCACGTGATTCCGTCGGCTATGGGGCGGTTTCATCGCGGCGGTAATGGTTTATATCTTTAGTGACCTGTCACACAACTTTATGTTCATGTCACACCACATGCGTAAAAGTTAATATAAATCAAAATCTCAAACTGCAGGATCAGTATGGTTAATGGCAGTTCTTTTTTACCCCGACTGCCATTCTAGTTGGTGTAGTCAGCAGGCGCTGCTGCTCATATAGAGCGGCAGCGAATCCCAGCGTACATAACTTAACGAGTCTTAATCATGGAAAACCGGTTATTACAGGCGAAAGCGACGCTTCCTCAGTACGATCGCGAACGCCTCAAGGCACGCATTGTTCATTTAGGGTTTGGCGCATTTCACCGTGCGCACCAGGCGGTGTACGCCGACATTCTCGCCGCGGAACACAACAGCGACTGGGGTTACTGTGAGGTAAACCTGATTGGCGGTGAACAGCAGATTGCCGATCTGAACGCACAGGATCATCTCTACACCGTGGCGGAAATGTCTGCCGATGCGTGGACATCGCGGGTGGTGGGCGTGGTCAGGAACGCACTGCATGCACAGGTTGACGGGCTGGAACGCGTGCTGGCCGCACTGTGTGAGCCGCAGGTGGCGATTGTCTCGCTCACCATTACTGAAAAGGGATATTGCCACTCGCCGGCGACCGGGAAACTGATGCTCGATCACCCGTTAATTGCCGCCGACCTGCAAAATCCGCATCAGCCGAAATCTGCGCCGGGTGTGGTGGTGGAAGCACTCGCGCGACGCAAAGCTGCCGGGCTGCCCGCGTTTAGCGTCATGTCCTGTGACAATATGCCGGAGAACGGTCACGTCATGCGTAATGTGACCTGCGCTTATGCCCGCGCGGTTGACGGCGAGCTGGCAGACTGGATTGAATCCAGCGTCACTTTCCCGTCCACCATGGTGGATCGTATTGTTCCCGCGGTTACACCGGAGACGCTGGATAAAATTGAACAGCTGACTGGCGTTCGTGACCCGGCAGGCGTGGCGTGCGAACCGTTCCGTCAGTGGGTGATTGAGGACAACTTTGTTGCAGGCCGTCCGCAGTGGGAAAAGGCCGGGGCGGAGCTGGTTTCAGACGTCATTCCGTTTGAAGAGATGAAGCTGCGCATGCTTAACGGCAGTCACTCTTTCCTCGCGTATCTTGGCTATCTGGCGGGGTACCCGCATATCAACGACTGCATGGAAGACGCGCACTACCGTACTGCCGCCCATGCGCTGATGCTGAACGAGCAGGCGCCGACCTTAAAAGTGAAAGGCGTTGATTTAGGCCACTATGCTGACCTGTTGATTGCCCGCTACAGCAACCCGGCGTTACGTCACCGTACCTGGCAAATCGCGATGGACGGCAGCCAGAAGCTCCCGCAGCGTATGCTCGATTCCGTGCGCTGGCATCTGGTGCATCAAAAAAGCTTCCCGCTGCTGGCATTAGGCATTGCAGGCTGGATGCGGTATGTCGGTGGTGTCGATGAGCAGGGCAACGCTATCGACGTGAGCGACCCGCAGCAGGCGGTCATTCAGGCGGCGGTGAAGGGAAGTGCTGAGGGCGAAGACCGGGTGAAGGCGCTGCTGGGCATTGAGGCCATTTTTGGCAAAGAACTCCCGCATGAAACCGTCTTTGTGGATGCGGTAATGCGTGCTTACCAGACGTTAGTGCAAAAAGGTGCAAAAGCCACGGTCGCAGAGTACGCGGCTAACGGCTAAGTCATCACATGCCGCCGCGTGCGGCGGCATGATGTCGCATGAATCAGTGCATACCCAGGCGAATCAGTTCAATCGGTTCGAACTTACCTTCGCAACCTTCCACTTCTACCGTTTTGCTGCGACGCACCTGCGCGGCATCCAGCCCTTCGCTGTGGATCGCTTTAATCACGCCGGTGTGTCCTGTGCCATTGATCATTACACGGCTGCCGGTGGTAATTGCGTTACGGTTACGGTCGTATGTCATCATGGTATTTTCTCCTCTCTCACTTATCCGTTACGGCGCTATTTCAGGTTTCACCGTTCACGGGGCACTATAAATACGCCTGTCTGCATCTCATTTTTTTGTTTTTGATCAAACTCACACTTTTTTCTCAATATTGGTGCGTGCTGACGGTTCACGACAGCAATTTACAAAGCCCACATTTATTTTCCTTTGTTGATAGTTTCTGCAGGCAAGCGTTTAGGGTTTGTTTATATTCCGACTGTCATTCTTGAAGCAGGGAATACCCCTTTCACAGGAATAAGGAGTCAGGCTTATGTATAAGAAGATTTTAATGCCTGTTGATGTATTTGAAATGGAATTGAGCGACAAAGCGGTTCGCCACGCGGCCAACCTTGCAAAGGCGGAAGGCGCGTCGATTACGCTGGTGAACATTCTCCCCAACAGCAGCCGCTCGTTGCTGCGCGGATTCAACGCCGATATCAAAAAGTTTGAAGCGTTTATGACCGCTGAATCCGGGAAGAAAATGAACGAGCTGAAAAGGCTGTTTGATCTCCCCGGGGAGAATATCCACAGCCTGGTCTGCTTTGGCAACGTGCGTGATGAAATTATCAAACTGAGCAAAGAAGGGGAATATGACGTGATCGTCATCGGGTCGAAAAACCCGAGCATCAGCACCCATCTGCTCGGTTCAAATGCGGAATCTATCCTGCGCTATGCGAGTATTCCGGTGCTGGTGGTTCGCTAATCTCTTCGCCGCAACCGAAACGGGGGCGGCGTATTTTACTCTTCGCTAAACCAGTCGCTGTTTTCCTGACGAATTAACTGTACGGATTCGCTGATTTCCTGCAGGTGCAGCGTCATCGCTTTTTCTACACCGTCCTGATCGCGTTTTTCCAGCGCACTGAAAATATCATGATGCTGTCGGAGCAACATTTCCGGTGGGGAGACATGGTCGAGACTCATATAGCGCACGCGGTCGATGGTGGCTTTGATGTTTTCAATCGTGTCCCAGGCCAACTGACAGTCCGCAATTTGCGCCAGCTTCTGGTGAAACTCGTCATCAAGCTGGAAGAAGTCGTTGAGCTGTTTGCGGTCAATCGCAATACGCTGCTGATGCAGGTTTTGCTCCAGCAGGTAGCACTGGTTATCGTCAATCAGCGATGCGGCACGGCGCGCCACCGCGCACTCAATGGCCTGACGGACAAAACACCCGTTACGCACCTGGGAGAGCGAGATTTTGTTTACATAGCTGCCGCGCTGCGGGCGGATCTGAATCAGACCGTTTTCTGCAAGCTTGATAAACGCCTCACGCACGGGCTGGCGGGACACGTCAAACCGCACGGACACCTCTTTTTCAGAGAGCGGCGTTCCGGGTGGGATCAGGCAATGGACAATATCACGTCGCAAAATGCGATAGATTTGCTGGTTTACGGGCTGGGTAGGATTGAGTTGCGATTCAGCGGCCATGAGTTGTCATTTCTCAGAGAGTTAGCCTGAACATACTACCATTCTTTTATGGCCTGAAACAGACCCGGCCCGCAGGCCGGGAAGGGCAATGTTAGCCACGATGGACGCTAAGTCCGCCAAAACTCTGGCTGACTGGCATCATTTCTACCGTGTTAATGTTGACGTGTTTTGGCAGCGTTGCCACCCACCAGACCGCTTCGGTGACATCTTCCGGCGTCAGGGCGTTCGCATTCTCGTAGGTTTTGTCTGCTTTCGCGTCATCACCTTTAAACCGAACGTTGGAAAATTCGGTTCCGCCTACCAGGCCCGGCTCAATATCGGTCACGCGAATGGCGGTGCCGTGCAGATCGGTACGCAGGTTAAGGCTGAACTGACGCACGAAGGCTTTGGTCGCGCCATAAACATTACCGCCCGCATAAGGCCAGCTTCCGGCGGTCGAACCGATGTTAATAATGTGGCCGCGATTGCGCTCAACCATGCCTGGCAGCACGGCGCGGGTCATGTACACCAGCCCCTTGTTATTTGTGTCGATCATGTTTTCCCAGTCTTCGACGCTGGCTTTGTGGGCAGGCTCCATACCGAGCGCCAGACCGGCATTGTTGACCAGCAGGTCAATGGCACGCCATTCGGCCGGCAGGTTAGCAATCATCTCTTCGATGGCGGCACGGTTACGGACATCAAGCTGCGCGGTCAGGATGCTGTCACCCAGTTCATCTTTCAGCTCCTGCAGACGCTCCTGACGACGACCCGTCGCAATCACCATATGCCCGTTGGCGACGAAGCGACGCGTGATGCTTTCACCAAAACCTGCCGTTGCCCCGGTAACTAAAATAATCATCTCACTGTTCCTCAACGCTTTTTGTGTTGTACTAACATAGCACGGCCGCGAAGGATGCGTTAAGGCAACATTTGTATGACGGCATTGCAGGCAGTGGCGGCCTGGCCTACTCTGGGAAGATAACCGTACTCAGGAGTGAAAGATGTCGGCCACTAATCCCTTTTTTGAAAGCAGCCTGTTGCCTTATCAGGCACCCCGATTCGACGAAATCAACGACGGCCACTACCGCCCGGCATTCGATGAAGCGATACGCCAGAAGCGAGCCGAAATTGACGCGATTGTCGCGCAAACGGCCGCCCCCGATTTCAACAATACCGTGCTGGCGCTCGAAAAAAGCGGTGCCATGCTCTCGCGTGTCAGCAGTGTTTTCTTCGCCATGACCTCTGCGCACACCAATGATGACTTACAGGAGCTTGAGGAGCAGATCTCTACCGAGCTTGCTGCCCTGGCGAACGATATCTGGCTTAACGACACGCTGTTCTCTCGCGTGGAGAGCGTCTGGCAGGATTGTGCTGCGCTGGACGCCGAATCCCGTCGGCTGGCAGAAGAGACGTACCAGCACTTTGTGCTGGCCGGTGCGCGGCTGAATGATGCAGAAAAAGCGGAGCTGAAAGCGCTGAATACCGAGGCGGCGACCCTCACCAGCCAGTTTAATCAGCGTCTGCTGGCCGCCACCAAAGCCGGTGGGCTGGTCGTGGATTATGCACATCAGCTTGATGGACTCAGTCCTGACGAGATTGCGACGGCTGCCCATGCCGCCGCGGAGAAAGGGCTGAACGATCGCTGGTTGATTCCGCTGCTGAATACCACTCAACAACCCGCACTTTCCGCGCTGCGTGACCGTCAGACGCGCGAAAATTTGTTTAACGCGGGCTGGACGCGTACCCAGAAAGGGGATGAAAACGATACCCGGGCACTGATCCTGCGTCTCACCGCGTTGCGTGCGCGTCAGGCAAAATTGTTGGGGTTTGAGGACTACGCAAGCTGGAGTATCGCCGATCAAATGGCGAAAACACCTGCCGCCGCGTTGGCTTTTATGCGCGGAATTGTGCCCGCCGCACGCACCCGAGCGACGCTTGAGCAGGCCGATATCCAAAACGTGATTGATAACGAGCAGGGCGGGTTCACCGTGCAGGCGTGGGACTGGGCCTTTTATGCTGAGCGTGTGCGCCAGGCGAAATATGCTCTCGACGAGTCGCAAATCAAGCCGTACTTTGCGCTCAACACCGTGTTGCAGGATGGCGTATTCTGGGCTGCAAGCCAGCTGTTTGGCCTCCGCTTTGTCGAGCGTTTCGATATTCCGGTTTACCATCCTGATGTCCGTGTGTGGGAAATTTTCGACCACACCGGTGAAGGGATGGCGCTGTTCTACGGTGATTTCTTTGCCCGCGAATCGAAAGCCGGTGGGGCGTGGATGGGGAATTTCGTCGAGCAATCGTATGAGTTTGCCTCGCGCCCGGTTATCTACAATGTCTGCAACTATCAAAAACCGGCTAACGGTCAGACGGCGCTGATCTCCTGGGACGATGTGGTCACCCTGTTCCACGAGTTTGGTCATACGCTGCACGGTCTGTTTGCCAGCCAGCGCTACGCCTCCCTCTCCGGCACCAATACGCCGCGTGATTTTGTCGAGTTCCCATCGCAAATCAACGAGCACTGGGCGAGCCATCCGCAGGTGTTTGCCCACTATGCCCGCCACTATCAGACCGGAGAGCCGATGCCGGAGGCGCTGCGCGATAAAATGCTTAACGCGACGCAGTTTAATAAAGGTTATGACATGACCGAGTTGCTTAGCGCTGCGCTGCTGGATATGAACTGGCACGGCATCAGCGAACCCGTGGACGATGTTGACGCTTTTGAAGCGGCAGCACTGCACAAAGAGGGGCTGGATCTGCCCGCCGTTCCACCGCGCTATCGCAGCAGCTACTTCGCCCATATCTTCGGCGGCGGCTATGCGGCGGGGTATTACGCCTACCTGTGGACCCAGATGCTGGCAGACGATGGCTATCAGTGGTTTGTCGAGCAGGGTGGTTTGACTCGAGAAAACGGACAGAAATTCCGCGAGGCTATTTTGTCGCGCGGGAATAGTAGTGATTTAGCTGAACTTTACCGCCAGTGGCGTGGGCACGATCCGAGGATTGAACCGATGCTGGAGAATCGTGGATTGAGTGTTTAAGGGCTTTTTTAGTATGGGAACAGAACCGGGCGCGATGCCCGGTTTTTTGTCCGATTTTTTCTTCCCCAAAATCATTAACGCCGCATAAAGTGCCTGGATAAAATCCGGAAGGATGACCATCGTTACCAGAAAGCCGGAATAATGTTGGGTGACTTCTTCAGCCTGGGGTTGGCCCAGCTCAACCTTTTCGATGAGAACGCACCGTATGCTGGCAGCGAAAAGTTGATTGAGGTGCTCGATCACCTGAATGCGAAAGACGGGAAAGGCACGCTTCACTTTGCAGGGCAGGGCATATAGCAGTATTGGCAGATGAAACGTGAAATGCTGTCGCCGAGATATACGACCAGATATTCAGATCTGCTAAGTGTCCGGTGATTTTCCCAATTTCCAGGGCCGTTATGTGCCAGAAGCGGACCTCCGTTACTATTCTGAAGAGGAAGCACAGGAATATTTAGGTCTGTTGGGTAATAATTACGATATATAATAAAAACTTCTCTATTTCAGAATCCAAAAGTATGGGCATACGCAAGGATGCAATTATGAAATCCAAGAGTGCGTTAGTTTTAGAAGAACTCAGATCCAAATTACGTACTGCATCTGTGGCACAAGTCGGTGGTTTCCGCCCTACAGCAGACCCAATTACATCCTGGTTTTTAAAAGGAGTCGCTCTTCCAGGTGAAGGGTTGCCAGTTTGGAAGGGGCAGCCGATGTTTCCGCTTCTCCAGATTCGCGTAGATGAGCTTCCCGTGATTCCTGAACAACTGAAGGGGATCGCGCTCTTAGTGCTTTATCATAATATGGAAAGCCATCCATTTGATAAACCTCATGGCGAGGGGTGGCTAATACGAGAATACGCCACCCTTGATAGGCTTGAGTTATTGCCTGCAATTAACACTCCATATCGAGCATTTCCGGTTCGGTGGGTGAGTGTCAATGATGATGCTCCGGGATGGGAGGATGCTTGGGATATTATCGACTTGTCTGACGTAAACGATGATGAGGATGCAAGTGATAGATTCTATGATGGTTTTAACCGGTACAGGGGAACCAAGGTTGGAGGATATCCAATGGAGATACAACATGGTGTGGGGATTCAAGATTTTGTCTTTCAAGTGGGGTCAGAAGAAAAAGTAAACTGGATGTGGGCGGACAATGGTATCGGCTACTTTCACAAATCCCCAGAGGGACTTTGGACGTTTTCATGTCAGTTTTACTAGAAACTCAACGTCCTCTCATCGCTCACAGCGGACCTTGCGGCTCTTATGCCGGTCCGCTTTGTGCAGAAAGGTAAATTCAGCTGTATTCAATAATATCAAACCCTTCATCAGCCGTTGGCT
>ERZ1108167.217-NODE-217-length-66672-cov-110.769773_pt1 | contig 66672 bp, 52 predicted proteins | sample MGYA00403703_ERZ1108167 | MGnify/ENA primary metagenome ERZ1108167 (study PRJEB35170, sample SAMEA104062411) | human gut metagenome | biome: human gut; feature: human-associated habitat; material: faeces | place: Denmark | collected 2012-05-11 ...
ACGAAGCACGTCAGTGCGGCTGCGAGCCGGGTGAGTCAAAAGTTTGTATCCGACGAAAAGGCAATGAGCAAAACTCATTGCCTTTTATAATATCACACATATCCACGTCACAACGCGTTCTTCTTCACCTTAAAATTCATCATTTCGGTAAAGAAGTACACCCCGGCGGCGAGGAGCATGACGCCGAACGGGAGAAGCTCGATGGTCGTCAGTTCGGCGAGTTTGCCGAAGAGGACGGGCGTGAATATCATGCCCGTGTAAGAAAACGCCATGGTCACGCCTATCACGGAACCCGAATATTTTTTGCCGAAATTGCCGGGCACGGAATGCAGCAGGCTCGGGAACACGGGGGCGCAGCCGAGACCGACGAGCAGGAAGCCGATAACGGAAAGCGCGAATGCGCCGACAAACGCCGCGAAAGCTATGAGCGCCGCGCCGACGAGAACGGCTATGATACCCGTGCGTATCATGAGCTTGTCGCCCGCTCTGCCCGAGACGAAGCCGCTCGCTCCCCTGCCCACGGTGATGCCTATGTAAAACAGCGAAGCGAGGAACGCCGCGGTATCCGCGTCGAGCGACCACACTTCGGTAAAGTACGTGCTCGCCCAGACTATGGGGAGCTGTTCTATCGCAAAGTACAGCATTGCCGCGATAAAGGCGAACACCGCGCCTTTGAGGCGGAATGTGCGGAGGGGCGACAACGCCTCTTCCCTCTCATCTTCACCGACCGACGCGCCGTTTTCCGCTTTGCGCCAGCGCGGCACGGATATGAACATCACGAGCGTAAGGACGAACTGCACCGCCGCTATGATACGGTAACCGCCGTGCCAGCCGCCCGCGCCCGTGAGCGCGTAGCCCATGACGTAAGGACCCGTCATCGCGCCAATACCCCAGCAGCAATGCAGCCAGCTCATGTGCCGCGAGGATAAGTGTTTAGCCACGAAATTGTTGAGCGACGTATCTATCGCGCCCGCGCCCAAACCGTAAGGCACCGCGAACACGCAGAGCTGCCAAAACGACGTAGCGAACGAGAACGCAAGTATCGCCGCCGCGGTGAGCAGCACGCTTATCGCCGTTACGACGGGCGTGCCCATGACGCTCACGAGTTTGTTTGTCGATAGCGCCGAAACTATCGTCCCCGCGGATATTATCATCGTCACGATACCCGCAGACGATACCGACGCGCCTATATCCGCATGCATGACCGGCCATGCCGAGCCGAGCAGCGAATCGGGCAGTCCGAGGCTGATGAAAGCGAGATATATGACGGCTATCAAAAGACTGCTCATATTATGTTTCCGTACTCCTTTTGCCCGCGGCGCGCGTCCTTATTCGCGGAGCGTTTGATCTCGCTGTGATAAAAATAATTGACGATGACGGGCGGCGCGCCGAACGGGCGCGACATCGTATCGTCGTTGACCGCGTATTCCAGCCCGAGCGACGAGGCGTAAGCGCGTATCTCTTCGTCAAGCCGACGCCAATAGTCACGCCTGCCGCAGACGTAAATGTCGCGGTAAAGCGGCACGAGGTGCGGGTATTTTTCCGCGATATACACCATTATACGCGGCTTGAACGTGCCGCGGAGATTGAGGTTTTCCAGCCAGATGAGATCGCATATATCCTTTGCCCGCTCCGCTATCGCCTTTACGTCGGTGATACCCGGAAATATGGGCGAGATGAAACACGTCGTGCGCACGCCCGCGTCGTGAAACGCCTTCATCGCCGCAAGACGACGTTCTATGGGCGCGGCATTATCCATATCCGCTCGGAAAGCCTCGTCGAGCGTGTTGATCGACCAGGACACTCGGGCGTCCGGGAAGGACTTTATGAGTTCGAGGTCGCGCAATACGAGATCGGACTTCGTGGCTATCGAGAGCTTTGCCCCGCTGCCCGCCAGCTGCTCGAGCGCGGCGCGCGTGCGGCGGAACGCCTTTTCCGCCGGCTGGTAAGGGTCTGTCACCGAGCCGATGAATATCTCCTTGCCCGCGTACTTTTCGGGGCGGGATATCGGCTCCCAGGATTTGACGTCGAGGAACTCTCCCCACTCCTCGGTATGCCCCGTAAAGCGCTTCATGAAACACGCGTAGCAATACCTGCACGCGTGCTCGCAGCCCACATACGGGTTGAGCGAATAGTCGCACACCGGAAGGTCGGACTTCGTTACGATGTTCTTTGCGGTTATCTCTCTTACGGTCATTTCCATCTACCGAAGCGCAACTGCTTGTCAACGTCGGGAGCGTACTGCTCGAGCGCCCGTTCTTCGGGATCGGCATAGCCGATACCTATGAACGCGGGCAGCCTGTATGTAGGCGGCACTTTGAGTTTGGCTTTGACTATATCGTGCTCCTTATCGAGCGGTATACGCATCGAGCATGACAGCCCTTCCGCGGCAGCCGCCAAAAGGATATTTTCTATAACGCACCATATCGTGGCAAACGGGTTCAGCGCGGAAATACCGTCTTCTCCCGCCTTTTTTGCCCTATACACCGGGATGACGACGTACGGCGCGCTTTTGAGCATAGTGAACTGCCTCGGCACGGCATAACCGTACATCTTCTGCCCGAGCGTGATCTCGTACGCCCGCGGCATGTTAAGGTACCTTTCGGCGTCGAACTTATCCGCGATCTTTTTCGCTTCGGAAAAAGCGAACTCCTTTTCCTCGTCCGTCCGCAGAACGATGTACTGCCAGCTGCGGTTGTGATCCCATGTGGGCGCTTTATTGCCCGCTTCCAATATCCTTTTTATGATATCGAAACCTACGTCCTTTTCAAGAAACTGCCTCGTCGTTCTTCTTTTGCCTACCGCGTCGTAAAATTCCATACATGTTGTCTCTTTTATGTCCCGCATATCATAACGGTGCGGCTTTCGCCGCACCGCTATGTCATTTGTTCAGTTCGTCTTTGAGAGCTTTGCCCGCTTTGAAAGACGGTACTTTGCACTCGGCGATCTCTATCTTCGCGCCCGTCGCGGGATTGACTCCCGTTTTAGCCGCGCGCACCTTCGCCTCGAAAGTGCCGAATCCCACGATCTGTACTTTGTCGCCCTCTTCCATCGCCTTTTTTACCGTGCGCATGAATGCGTTGAGGAACTTTTCGGAATCCTTTTTGGAAAGTCCCGCGTCCTCGGCCACTTTGGCGATAAATTCGCTTTTGTTCATTTGTGCCTCCTTGTCACGTTGTTATTTTTCAGCCGACATGCGGCTTTTTTGACCGTTATTTTACCGAAGTCCGCGTATGAGATCATCCGGCACGGGATCCTTCGTGCAAAGCGCGCCGCTCACGGACAAGCGGAGCAGGCGCTCCTCGAAATCCATATCCGCGTCCTCGTCATACTCTCCGCTGCCCGTACCGAGATACACCTCGGCGCCCAGCGTACAGAGCATGCGCAGCGGCGGGATGCCGCAACCGTTCCCCATACTGTCCGACGGAGTCAGCACGACTTTCGCGCCCGACTGTACTATGAGATCTATATCGTCCTTATCGAGATACACCGCGCCCGCGATATACGTATTTTCTCCGAAAAGTCCGTACTTATGCGCAAGACCTATCGGCGTAACTCCGAACTTTTTGTCGCAGGTGCCCACCTCATCCAGAGTCAGGCAGCACGACGCAATAACGGGAGCGCCGCGCATGACGAGCTCTATCGCTTCGTCTATCGCCTCGTCGGACGAAAATACGGAAGGCAGATACACCCCGTCCCCGCTCAGGCGTTCTGCGCCGAACGGTACGAAATGCAGGATACGGTCGTCGGTCATGCGACCGTGCCCGACGTAGAATATCCTGTCGCAGTCCGAAGTTCCGCGCCTTGCGAGGATATGCGGATCGGACGAGAATGCGTTGATCTTCATAACTTCAGCTCGCGGATAAAGGCTTCGGTCTCCTCGCGCGTTTCGGGATTGCGGAGAGCGAAACTTATCGTCGCCTGCACCGCGCCCGCCTTGCTGCCCATATCGTAGCGGTGACCCTCGAAATCGTAGGCGCATACCCTGCCCTCGGCGCACATCATTTCGAGCGCGTCGGTGACCTGGAGCTCGCCCTTTTTGTCGGGGACGATCTTGCCTATCTTTTCGAAGATCGCGGGACTGAGTACGTATCTGCCGAGAGCCGCGAACAGACTGGGAGCTTCCTCGGCGTTCGCGGGTTTTTCCACGAGCCCCTTGCACTCGAACGCTCTTTCGTTGCCGAAGAGGTTCTCGCCCAGCTTGGCGCTGCCGTAAAGATGTATCTTTTCGGGCGCGACCATCTGACCGCCGATGACCGCGTCGCAGCCCTTATCGAAAGCGGCTATGAGCTGTCCGGATACGGGGACGTCCGCTCTTACGAGGTCGTCTCCCGTCGAGAGCACGAACGGATCGTTGCCGACGAAATCCTTTGCTTTCATCAGAGCGTCCGCCATGCCCCTTGGGAATTTCTGCACGGCGAAGATGAAACGCGCGCCTCTGTTTATGCGGCGAAGCGCGGCTATGCCCTTTTCGTCGCCCTTTTTACGCAGCGTCTTTTCCAGCTTCCCTTTGGGAGAAAAATACCTTACTATCTCTTCCTTGCCCGGAGAAATGACTATACATATCTCGTTCACGCCGCTGTCTATCATCTCGTCCACTATGTATTGCAGGACGGGCGTGTCCACGACGGGCAGCATTTCCTTGGGCAGAGCTTTGGTCGCGGGCAGAAATCTCGTGCCCTGACCTCCGCAAAGTATGACTCCTTTCCTTACCATATCCTATCTCCCCCTTACGTATCAGGTATTATCCGTATACACGATACGGCGGCAGGTATCGCACCTGCACATGCCGTCCGTTTTCAGCTTGCCGATATTGCTCTGCGAAAGCTGCATGCCGCAATAGCAGGCGTAGTCGCTGCCGCTCGCGCGCGCTTTGACGAACACGGGAGGAGCTCCGTCCTTACGGAATTTCAGATACTGCTCCATAAGCTCCTTATCCGCGGCGTCGCGCAGTTCGCGCATGCGCTTTTTTATGCTCTCGCGCTTGGGCTGGATCTCGGCAAGCTGCTTTTCGAGCGCCGCCTTGACCTTGTCGAACTCCGCTTTGATGTTCTTCTTCTCGTGCTGCTGCTGAGTGCATGTCACGAGAAGTTTCCTTATGCGGTCTATTTTGTTCGTCACTTTGTTCTTATAGCTGTCCAGCTTGGATTTCTCGGTCTCCATAGCAGGCAGGAGCGCGGCTTTCGCCTTGTCGTCCGCCGCGGCGGCAAACGCCTTTTCCAGCTCTTCTATGCGCTTTTCGGAAGCGCGGGCGTCCGCATGCACCTGCTCGATCTCTTTTGCGAGGCGTTCCGCTTCTTCCACGCTGGCGGCGAATTCCTTCTGCACGCCGTTGAATTCGTTCTTCACCGTATCGAGCTTTTTCTTATCCGAATTCTTGTTGAATTCGATATCTATCTTTCTGAGCTCTATATCGAGTTCCTGGTATTCCAATATCTTTCCGAGATCTTTCATGCGTCCTCCTTGCATATGGGATCGCGTTCGCTTTCGCTCGCCTCGAAACGAGCGGCGACGCCGCGTTCGCCCGCGAGCCGTGCGAGCACCTCGCCCAGCCGTTTTATATATATTCTCTCCGCAGCGTAATGCTGCACGATCACTATGGGCGTGCCGCTTTCCGCCGCGTATAACGCGACGTGATGAGGCACGTCTCCCGTTATGTAACAATCCGCTCCGCCTGCCGCCGCGGCTTCGAGGAACCCGATGTCCCCTCCGCCGCCGCAGAGCACGGCGACCGTTTTCACTTTCTTATCCGCGTCTCCCGCTACCGCCGCGCGGCTGTCGTTGAATACCGCCGCGCAACGCGCCGCAAGACGCGCCGCCGTCATGCTTTCCGCAAGCTCGCCCGTCCGTCCCACGGCGACGGTATTTTCCGTCAGCAGCGGGCGGACATTGCTCAGCCCGAGCAGCTCGGCGGCATAGTCGTTTATACCGCCCGCGCAGAAATCCAGATTGGTATGCGCGCTGTATACGGAAACGCCGCGCTTTGCCGCGGCAAGTATCATCCTGCCCGTCGGCGTTTCGTCAGTCACTTTTTTGATGCCGCGGAATATCGCGGGGTGATGGGATATCACGAGGGAGTACCCTTTCTCCGCCGCCTCGGCTATTACTCTTTCGGTACAGTCGAGACAGAGCAACGCTCCCGCCGTATCCCCTTTTTCGCTGCCGACGAGCAGACCGACGCTGTCGTCGAAACCGGGTTCGGTCTCGCTCTCGGGCGCGAAAGCGCGCATGAGAGAAAGTATATCCGCTATCTTCGCCATCCGAGCACCTCCCGTATTTCCGCCGCTTCTTCCGCGGTCTTTTCGCCGCCGCCGAGAAGGGCGTCCAGCCGTTTTTCCAGCTTTTCCGCCAGCGCCTCTGTCGGTCGCGTATAGAACGCGCCGTACTTCAGCTGCATATCGGTAAGCGTCATGTTTCCTTTCTCCGCGGTCATAAGGTCGTAATACTTGCCCGCCGCTTTGAAGCACTCGTCGCGCGTGATCCGGTAGCCCTTGACCGTAAGCGCCGAACGCGCGCGCTCGGCATGGCTCTGCGGGGAAAGGAGAAGTTTTGCGTCTCCGTCGTAACGCGAGAGGATATCCTCTATCGTATGCCCGCCCATACCGCATATCATGATGAGGTCGGCGTCTTTCGCCTCGGGCGGGATCCCGTCGCACAGGACGTAGACCACTTTATCGCCGAAACGCGCAAGCGTGCGTTTAGCCTTATCCAGGCACTTTGACGCGATGTCGCTCACCACGGCTCTCTCGCACAGTCCGCGCACGAAAGCGAGCTCGGTGAGTTTGGCGTGATCGCAGCCCACTTCGGCGAGAGTATGTACGCGGGGCAGCGCGCCTACTAACGTTTGGAATCTCAACTTTCCGAATAGTAGCTCTTCAGCCGTTTGCTGCGGGCGGGATTGCGCAGCTTGCGCAGCGCCTTCGCCTCTATCTGACGGATACGCTCACGCGTGACTCCGAAGCGCTTGCCCACCTCTTCCAGCGTGCGGGGATGAGAACCGTCTATCCCGTAGCGCAGACGGATGACCGCCTGCTCGCGCGGGGTGAGAGTTTCCAGCACGCTCATGAGCTCCTCTTTGAGCATCGTGGTCGTCGCCTGCTCCTGAGGGCTGGCGGCGTGGCTGTCTTCGAGGAAATCGCCGAGATGGCTGTCCTCTTCCTCGCCTATCGGCGTGTCGAGGGATACGGGATCCTGCGCTATCTTCTGTATCTCGCGCACTTTATCCTCGCTTATGCCCATCTCTTTGGCTATCTCGGTAGGCGTGGGATCGCGTCCCAGCTCCTGTACGAGGAAACGCGTGGTGCGCGTGAGCTTGTTTATCGTCTCCACCATATGGACGGGGATACGTATCGTGCGCGCCTGGTCGGCTATCGCACGCGTTATCGCCTGGCGTATCCACCACGTCGCATACGTCGAGAAACGGAAACCCTTGGTGTAATCGAACTTCTCGACCGCCTTCATAAGACCGAGGTTGCCTTCCTGGATAAGATCGAGGAACAGCATGCCTCTGCCCACGTAACGCTTGGCTATGGATACGACGAGCCTGAGGTTGGCTTCGGAAAGACGGGCTTTCGCGTCCTCGTCACCCTCCGCCATCTTCTGCGCCAGCTCCACTTCCTCGTTGCCCGAAAGAAGGGGCACCTTGCCTATGTCTTTAAGATATACCTTGACGGGATCGTCGGAAGATATCGCGGCGTCGCTTATCAGCTTGTCCAGCGACTCGTCCTTGACGATGTCTATCTTGGTGTCCTTGACTTCTATGTTGTTTTCTTCGAGTATGCGAAGGACTTCTTCGATCTCGCTGACGGTGGCGTCGCAGCCGATGGCTATCTTCTCACCCACCTCGTCGTAAGTGACGCTGCCGCGGTGTTTGCCGGCGGTGATGAGTTTTGCCACTTCTTTCTGTATCTTTTCGCTGAGCGGCTTGCGCTCTTCCGCAGGCTCCGCCTTTACCGTCGTTTTTTCTTCACTCATTTATCTGCCTCCGCTCTCTCTGAGCTTTTTGATCTGTTTTTTATATTCGCTGCACTGCTGCAGGTATTTTATATCCCTCGTCTCGTCGTATGCCGCGGCGAGCTCCGTGCATTTCTTTTCCAGCCGCGCTATCTTGAGCTTGCGCACGCAGGAGTCGTACACGCTCTTGTCGTCCATGCCCGTAAGATCGAACTCTATTATCTCGGGCAGCTTGCCGTGCACGCCATCGGGCATATCCGTATACAGCATCGCCGCCGTATCCTTTATGCCTTTAAGACGGCTGTCCGTCACCGAATCCACGAGATTGCGCTCGAACCCGTCGGGGAATATCTCCGTAAGGTCCTCGGGATCGACGTACGGTCGCCCCGCGACGTAAGCCGCGAGAAGGAACGTCTCGCTTATATCCCTCGCCGGTTCCTTGGGCTTGACTTCGGGCGCCGCGGGTTTTTCGTCGCCCGTGAACACGTTCGCCTGAGCGCGCAGCACGCCGATATCGTAACCCGTCTCTTCCGCCACCGTCTGCAGATACTCCTCGCGCTCGACGGGATTTTCGAGCTGCTTTACGCACTTAACGGCTTCGGCGGCATACTTGGTCTTGTCGTCGCGGTCGTTCATGTCGTAAGAGCGGCGGAGCATGTCCAGTTTATACGCGGTGAGCGGCATTGCCTCTTCGAGTATACGCTCGTAAGCCTCTCTGCCCATCTCGTTTATCACCTCGTCGGGATCCTTGCCTTCGGGCATGCGCGCGACCTTGACGGTAAGACCGTTATCGCGCAGGATATCCAGCCCGCGCATCGTCGCCTTCTGCCCCGCGGTGTCGCCGTCGTAGCTGATGATGACTTTATCCGAATAATTTTTGAGCTGCTTCGCCTGCCGGTACGTCAGCGACGTGCCCATGCTCGCGACAGCGGTGTCGAACCCCGCCTTGTGCAGAGCGATGACGTCCATGTAACCTTCGCACATGATGACGTAAGGCAGCGGTCCGGTGCGGCGCTTTTTTTTCAGTAGATTGAGCGCGTATACCGTCTTGCTCTTGTCAAAGATCTCAGTCTGCGTGGAATTGCGGTATTTGGCGGGGATGTCCTTGCGCAGCGCTCTGCCGCCGAACGCGACCACCTCACCCGTATTGCTTATTATCGGGAAGATGAGCCGCCCGTGGAACACGTCGTACCACTTGTCCGCCGTGCGCTCGATGAGCCCCGCTTCCTTCATTTCCGCTTCCGTGTAGCCCTTGCCTTTGAGGTAGTCTATGATCTCGGTGAAATCGAAGGAATATCCGAGACCGAATCTCGTGACTATATTGGGCGGCAAGAGCCGTTTTTCGATGTAGTCGCGGGCGATCTGCGCTCTCGGCGAGGAGAGATTCGCGTTGTAGTGCCGCGCAGCCTCGCGCATAAGCGAGTACAGCCGAAGCCGCTTTTCCTTATCCAATCCGCGGTGCTTGCTCCCCGAAAAGGAAGGGAGCTCCATGTGAGCCTCGTCGGCGAGCATCTTGATCGCATCTATCGTGTCGATATTCTCTATGTCGCGAAGGAAGGTTATCGCGTTGCCGCCTTTGCCGCAACCGAAACAATGGTAGAGCTGTTTCACGGGATCGACGCTGAACGACGGCGTGCGCTCATTGTGAAAGGGACAGCACGCCTTGAAGCTGCTGCCTGCCCTTTTAAGCGTTACGTATCGCGATATCAATTTGACGATGTCGGTGCGTTCGAGCAGCCGATCGCAAAATTCACTGAAATCCATTGCGCCCCTCTTACAGCAATGCCCAGCCTTTGGGCACATATACCTTTTCGAACATCCTGACGAGGTAATTATCCGTCATCGTCGCTATGTAATCGCATACGCGGCGCTCCGGGATATCCGATGCCTGCCGAAGATATTCGGGCACTTCCTCTTCGTGCGCGAGATAGTACTCGAACATGAAGAGCACTATATTGTCCACCTTACCCTCTTCCGCCTTCGCCACTGGAGAGAAGTAAACTTTCTCGAACATGAAATCACGGAACTGTTCGGTGAGCTTTGCCGCACTCTCGCTCGGCGCGACGAAGTCCTTACCATAGCTGTTTTCTATTATGTCCGAGATCATGGAGTCTATCCGCTTGCCGTGGGTATCGCCGAAACCCTTTCGCACCGCCTCGGGCAGCTCGCCCGCTCCGAGCACGCCCGCGCGTATGGCGTCGTCCACGTCGTGATTGAGATAAGCTATCTGGTCGCTTATGCGGACGATCATGCCTTCGAGCGTGGCAGGCGTTCCCCGCCTGCTGTGATTGGCTATGCCGTCGCGGACCTCTTCGGTGAGGTTCATGTTCTCGAGTATATCGGCGACGCGCACGGACTGCGCTTCGTGGCGAAAACCGCCGAAGTCCTTCATGCGTGCGTCGAGCGCGCGCTCACCCGCATGCCCGAAAGGCGTGTGCCCGAGGTCGTGACCTAAGCTGATCGCCTCGGTAAGATCCTCGTTCATGCGCAGAGCGCGGGCGATGGTGCGCGCTATCTGGCTAACTTCCAGCGTATGGGTGAGCCGCGTGCGGTAATGATCGCCCTCGGGAGACAGGAACACCTGAGTCTTGTGCTTTAAGCGGCGGAAAGCTTTGGAATGGATAATACGGTCGCGGTCGCGCTGGAAATCCGTCCTGATGAAACAGGGCGTTATCGGGAAGCGCCTTCCCTTCGTAAGAGCCGACTTCTGCGCGTACGGCGAGAGGAACTTATCCTCTATTTCGTAAACGACCTTTCTGTGATCCATATCCCCCGCTTTTGCCGACTTAACGTCGGACAATTTTTGTTGTAACTATAATATCAAATCACGGACGAACTGTCAAGTCAATTTCATGCGAAAACGCCTGTTCCTCGACAAACTGCCGCCGCGATCAGCGCTCATTCTTCCCTGCGCCCGCGTTTCCTTTTTTTGAGTGCGAATTTCACGTAACCTTCGCGGTCGGACGGAACGGAGACAAATCCGGGAATTGACTTCACGGAGCTTTCCCGAGGCAGATATATCGTTTCGAGATACGGCAGCTCTTCCCAGAACCGCAACATACGCTTCGCCAATTCATACTCGCGCAGATCCTGCAAACTGCGCAGCGGATGAAAGACGTTCAAAGCGGGTCTGCGCATCTCTTTTGCCGTCGCTTCCGCCGCGACAAACGGCTTGTCCGAATCCATTACGAGAGTCTTTATATACACCGTATCGGCATAACGCTCGTCGCGCTCCGCCATCGCCGCCTGCTCCACCCGTTTCTTTCGCGGCATATACGGAGCGCACATCATCGTCATGACCGTGGACGGAACACGAAGCTCGGAAAGCGACACACAGCCCGTATAATCGGTCAGGATCAGGGACGTAAGTCTGCGCGGCAGTGAAACGCTTTTCAGCTTACGGCAGCCGACAAACATATTCCCGTTATAATGCGTCCCGGTATAATCGAAGTCGTCGCATTCAAACACCACGCTCTCGAGGTCGGGGCAAAACGCGAACTCTTCCGTATCGGGATAGCGATACGAAGCAGGCAGAACGAGCGAGCGCAATCCTTTGCTCCCCGAAAGAATGCCGAGAGTACACTTCACCCCGTCCGGGAGCCGCATATCTTCCCGTATCTCGAAAGGAGCGTACCCATCCGTTACTTTTACGGAAGACGGGATATCAAATGCCGCGAAGCGCGAAAGCGTAAAATATCTGTCCCCGCACCTCAGCACGTCCGAAGAAAAAGTTATACGCTCGAGTTTCCATTCGTCGTCGCCGGACGCACCCATACCGAACAGGTAGGGTGAACAGCGCTTCACTCCGCCGAGATCCACATACTTCAGACCGTAACATTCGGCAAACGTATCGGCATATATCCTCTCCGTGCTTTGAGGCAATATCACCTTTTTGAGCGCTCTGCATTTATAAAACACATATCCGCTCGGCATGCTGCCGGCGTTCGTGAGCGGGCATAGCGTCGAATGCAAACGCGTGCCGAGAAGCCCGAGATTTTCTTCCGAAGAAGACAACGGCGTACCTATCTCTTTCAACGAATCGGGAAAAGCCACCGAACGCAACCGCCTGCAATTCGCAAACGCAAGCGCCGCGACGCGCGTTACGGGATATCTGACGCCTTCTATCTCAGTTTCCGCCGGAACTACTATCTCATCCACGTTAGAATCCTTTACGGACACTACCGTTGCTTCGCCGCCCGTCACGCGGTAACGCAATACGTCATCCCGTTTGAGCATGCGCACGGCGCGTATCTTTTCCGCGGCGCCTGCGTCTCCGCGGATATAAGTCACGGCATTATCGAACAAAATGCGGTAAAGTTTATAAGCCTCGGGCGAAAGCTTTCCCGAAAGTTTTTTAGCGGTCGCCGCACCCGAAACGATGTTCCCCGCCTCATCCGTATCGTAATTGACGGTGCAATAGTGCTTGCGGCGATCGTGTACTCTTTTGCACAATGCATAGAAGAACGGAGATAGCAGCGCCTCTTCGTTTATATACATCACCACACCTATACAGTCGTATTCCTCCGTCTTTTCGAGTATATACTCTTCCCACGCCGTGCCGCCGTCCAGATGGCGGTCGTACCATATACGCAAATTGTCCGCAGAAAAACGCAGGATATCCGTCAGCGCCGCTTTATACAGTCCGTCCGGGTAGTATACGAGATAATAGCCGTTGTCCGTATTCGGCTCGGGCAAAACGGAACGCACGATCTCGTCGCGCAGGCTGACGGATGACTCTATCGCATGAAGTTTGCTTTCTATATCGTCCATCGTCACTCCTTTATGAATTTACGGAATCCCGGTCTGTCGGTATCCGTTTCGCAAAACGGTGAGGAAAATCCGGGCATCGCGATCTCGTCCGCCACATAAAATGTTTTCGCGGAACGGAATACGTCGTCTATATGCGGCTCCTTCGTTTCCGCACCGATATCGTATGACCGCAAAAGCCCGATATCGTCCGTGCTCGAAAGGAACTCCTCGCTCGTTTTTTCCAGCGGCTCGATCGTCAGTTTTCGGCAGCATACAATGACCGAGGATACGTTGCAGCCCGCGAACGCCGTAACGTTCAGCGCGGTTTGTTCCGCCGTAAGCGCTACCTCGCGCAAGGAAGTACATCCGGCGAAAGCGAAAATCCCCGCCGACAGTTTTTTGCAAGGCAGTTCCAAACGTACAAGTGACGTGCAATGCAAGAACGCGAAAGCGCATATATCCGTGCCGTCGCCCTCGAATACGCATTCTTCGAGCATTTTACAATCCGCGAAAGCGAACGGTCTTACCGTGCGTACATTTTTCGGCAGCCGTATTTCCCGTAATGAGCCGCACCCGCAGAAAGCGTCGTCATCCACAGTGCGGCATGACTGCGGCAGCTCTATGCGCTCGAGCGAACGGCACATCGTAAAAGCGCCGGACGTCGTCGTTTCGGGTAAGCCGACCGCTTCGCGCAAACCGACGCAGCCGCGAAAATCGGAAGACCACTCCGTTCGGGCATTTCCCGAAAGAAAAACTATGCGCTCCGGTCTGTCGAGCTCTGTAAGATCGTACTTGCATAAACTCACTCCCGCGGGAACTTCGAGCACGCAAAGACTGTCGCAGCCGAAAAAAGCGTCAAGAGAAATGCTCGCGTCGTCGCCAGGCTCGCCGAATGTCACGCGCTCGAGCGAAACGCAGTTATAAAACGATTGCGGGGCTACGGTCGTCCATCCGTCGGGCAGCGACACCTCTTTCAACTCGGTACAATTCGCAAAGCATCTTTCGTCCACTCCGATCACGGGTATCCTCTCCCATCCGAGCTTAGCATAAGCGGGTATTTCCGCCTTTTTCAGGGAAACATCCGCAACGGAACGGGCAATAGCGTACTCGCCGTCGGCGCCCGTCCTGCCATATGTGAACAGTTTGGGCTTGGGCATGGACAAAAGCGCGGCGGCGATATCCGCGGCGGCGCTGCCGCGAAAAAACAAACGGGATCTGCCGCGGGCGGTCCCGAACAACCGCACGAAATATCCGCGCGCTTCTTCGTCCGGGACTTCGTCGAAAGTATCCGACGCGCCGTCGCCGCGCAGATCGACTACTGCGTAATGCTTTTTGTTCTTTATCGTCGCGTATATCTCTTTCCATACGGAAACGGATGAAAGAGCCGCGTCGCCCGTAAAAAACAACACGCCTTTGCAATAATAAGAAGATATATGACGGCGCACGTCGCGCAGCCAGCTTTTGCCCGTTTCCAATCCGCGGTCGTACCACAATTTGACATTCTCGCGCTGCAATGCGAGTATCGCCGGGAATACCGTTTTGTAATCGCGGTGAGAATAACTGACAAAATAATAACCGTCGCTCTGATCGGGATCGGGCATTATACCGAGATCCTGCACTTCGGACAACGACGAAGAATCTTCTATCAGTTTTATCTTTTCTTCGAGAGTATACGACATTTTCCCTCCTCGATAAAATTCAACTATATGTCAAACAAATTATAACAAAAAAGGCTGCGTATGTCAATGCCGTCCGCGCGGTCGCAACATTGCCCTCGCGGTAGCCGCACGCACCTGCAAACCGACAGGGCCTACCCGGATAAGGGTAAGCCCTGTTGTGTTGATGTTTGTTATGATCGTGAGTTACCGAGGGTTTTTGATGTTCGCCTGTACAAAGGTGTTACTTTGAAGGGCAAATAGTCTATGCAAAAAAATTTTTTCAGTTCCATATTTCAGCCGATAAAAGAAGTGTTCAACTTATATGGAAACAGCCTTTTTTACCTTCTTGCAAACAGTTCATTTTTCCGAAGAATTGCAACTTATATTATAGCAAAACGAGCCGCTATATACTATATATAGTAGTTTTGCAAATATTACAACACTATTAGTTGCCCCTCGGATGTGCGATGTTCGCCCTTGCCGACATATTACTTTGTTGGTAATATAATATCATATCATTACTAAAATTGCAAGCAGAATTAACCTAAAGGGGACGGTCACCCCGTCCCCTTTCTTTCACACAAAAACATGTACAGTCAAATCTCGCCATTGGTTTTTTCTTAAAAACCCTCCTCTCAATTTTCTGTATTTTTCTGCCTCATCGAAGTTTATAATAAAAGTCCACACTTCGTTATATCCTGTTGATGAATCATCTTCGAAGATATGAGGAATCAAATTTAAATGCCAATCGAATTCCAATGTGTTTCGCGGAACAATCTTTTCTACAAATTGCTCTATAATACCCCTATCAATTATAGGCGCGCTGAAATCAATTTTTTCCACCAAAATTGCCGCGAATTCATCGAGAGACATCTTAATGACGGCGGGATCCGGCTCTTTTCTTTCCTCGACCAGTGCCTTCAATTTTTTTTGAAAAGCTGCTATTTCGTCAGTAACTTTTTGCTTGTATTCTTGATACTCCGTCTTTGAAATCTCGCCTTCCATACGCATATTAGTCAAGTTATTCAACTTTACTTTTAATTTTTCAATTTTTGACAACAAAACTTCTTTTTGATTATTTGAGCTGTTCCCCTTTGCTTTGAAGTTGTTTTCGTAAATTGAATAAGAGCGATTTATACACTCTCTTTGTTCTCCGCACAAACCTTGAAAAATCTTTTGCGCCATCATATCAATTTTCCAGTCGCCGATTGTACCCATATCGCAATACCCCTCGGTCGATATGCCTGCGCTTTCACGAATTTTCTTTGAACCGTTATTTAATTGGTTATAGCATTGATAGCCGTAAATGAGTTCGCCACTTTTATTTTTATGCCACTTGCATCTCCTGAAAGAAGAACCGCAACGACATTTCATTTTCTTTACCCAGATATCATTGCTGGGTTTGAAACCAACAACTCGTTCTTTCCCGCCGTAGCTTTTAATTTTCATTGCTTTCGACTCTCGTATTTGCCTACACTTCTCCCAAAGTTCTTCAGATACAATCGGTTCAAAATTCCCCTTTATATATAAATGTGTGCTTTCATCTCTGTTAATAATGGACTTTTGCTCCAAATAATTATTCCGAAAAGATTTTAAGTATCCCATATAACCTTTATATGTAGCATTATGTAGAATACGCGAAATTTTTGTGCATTCCCAGCGTACAAGGCCATAACTATCTTTTCTATGCTGTGACACCAACTCGTTGATTATTTTCTTAAAGCCAAGCCCTTGCGAATATAAATTGTAAATCAAGCGGACAGTTTCGGCCTGTTCTTCGTTGATGACATATGTATCACCAACACGGTCATATCCAAGAATATTACCGTTCCCATATAAAACGCCATTATCTCTACTGATTTTCTGCCCGGCACGAACGCGCTCAGATGTTTTTCTACTCTCCTCCTGCGCCAACGTAGCCATAATTGTCAAACGAAGTTCACCATCACCGTCCATTGTCCAGATATTATCCTCTACAAAGTACACCTCAACGCCGATTTTTTTCAATTCGCGCGTTGTAACAAGCGTATCGACTGTGTTTCTTGCAAAGCGGCAAACCTCTCTTGTAACAATAAGGTCAAATTGCCCGTTTTTTGCATCTTCCAACATTTTCAAAAACGCCGGGCGCTTTTTGGCTTGTGTACCGGTTATTCCCTCGTCAATATACTTTCGCAAAACTTTCCAATTCGGATGATACTTCGATTGATCGTCATACCATTGCAACTGATTTTCAAGAGCAGACAACTGCGCTTCATGTTCCGTTGAAACTCGGCCATAATAAACAATTGTCCTTTCCCTTTCTCTGTCTGCCAAAATAATATCTTTGGGCAATATTAGTTTGTTAGTACCAGAAACTTCCATGTTCTTACTCCTTTGCTATGCAGCTATTATATTTTTATACGGTCAAGTTTTCTAAGCTGTAAAATCAGAAACAATCCCGTAATCTTTCATCAGCCTTTCTTTAACAGCGATATACTCTCTTTCGCTCAACAACTTGTAACGCAATAATTTTTGCAACATAATCAACTGCATGCTATACCGCATAAGTCTGCCGCACTGTTTTGCACCAATGTTTCCTGTGCATTTCATATTGTTCTGTTCCATCGAAAACCTCCTTCAAAAATAAAAAGGAGGGCCTGATTGCATTTCGCATATCAAACCCTCCATGTTAGCCAACGGATTATGATTTATTCTATTTAACAATTCTGAATTGTTTTCTAAACAGCAACGGCAAATCCTTTGAAGAAATTATACCTTCACTTATCGAATATACCCTTACCCCGTTCGATTCCAAAAACATAATTTCTGCCGTGATTTCGACGGGAGTTTTCCCAAACGCATTGATTGAAGGAACAAACAGCACTTCGTAGTCTTTCCATACAGCGTGGCGTCGAATTGTTCCCAAACCTATCGTGTCCTCTGGTTCATATAATTTCTTACCAACGGAATTTATTGTCATAACAATCTGAATATTCCTGTTGCCATACATATTAAAAAAGACCTCACGCTGTTGCGCGAAGTCCTCGTGTTTACCCGTCTCCGATCGCAACAGCAAAATCGCACGTTCTTGCATATTCTGCCTCCATGATGCTCATGAATTTAACAGCAAGCGGATTTTGTAGTTAGCCGATCATTGAACTGTTATTCAAATTGTACTGATATTATACCTCATCTTTGCGTACTTGTCAATAATATATAGCAATATTGAACCTAACAGTTTTTATGCCGCTTCTATTTCATGGCTTGTTCTCCGTTTCTCCACTACATCATCTAAATCTTCTGCTTCATCTAATGAATCCGATATTGCACCGATATTTAGATCAAGCTCAGCCAAAATCTCAGAAGGTTCCGAAATTCTATATTTTGACGGATTATTCTCGCCGGCTTTAACCATACGCAAATACCGTTCTTTTTCCGCCATGACCGCATCATAAGTTTCCTTGTTGACTTTTCCTTCATTGTACAGTATCTCTAAAAGTAAATATGCCATATACTGATGGTCTATCTTTATTTTCCTCATTTATTCCTCTCCTATAATTTATATTTTTGTCTCAAAGGCACCTTCAAAAACATACATTTTATATTTTCAATATCCCTACATTGTTTCTCTGAAATCGGTATTACCCTGCCATAGGTTACTTAAAGAAATTAGCACAAATACTTTCGACAAATTACCGCAATTCTCTTCGGCGAAATACCACAAATTACTTCGCTAAAACATCGCAAATCTCTTCGTTTCACTTTACATTCCTAACTTTTGCTGCTATAATATTAATAGAGGTACGGTATGGAATATAAGAAGCGAATTATCGATGATGAACTTGACTTAAAAATGGAAGCATTCGGTGCAACTCTGATCGTTGGACCCAAGGGCTGTGGGAAAACTACGTCTGCAAAACAAAAAGCTAAAAGCTTTGTTGAATTTCAAGATGAGGAACAGCGAGAAAATCTGCTCGCCGTTGCCGAAACTGCGCCGTCCAAACTTCTTATCGGGGATAAGCCGCGCCTTTTTGATGAATGGCAGGACGCGCCGAAGCTGTGGGGTGCCATCCGAAAATCTGTAGATGACCTCGGAGAAAACGGGCTGTATATCCTCACGGGCTCTTCCTCAAAGGAGGTAGATACCCCTCACACGGGAACGCTTCGTATCAGCAAACTAAAAATGTATCCCATGAGTCTCTATGAAAGCGAAGAATCCAACGGGACTATATCGCTTTCGGAACTTTTCGACCATCCAGAACATTTTGACGGTTGCATTTCTAAACTGTCTATCGATGGTCTCATTTTTGCCATTTGCCGCGGCGGTTGGCCGCACAGTCTGTCTAACAAAACCGACCGCGCAAAATTGGAAGTTGCCAAAGACCTATACAGACAAACCTACTCTACTGACATCAGCAACATAGATAATACAAAACGCAATCCGCGCTGGGCACAGGAAATTTTACGTTCTTATAGTCGCAATCTCTGTACGCTTGCGGAAACTAATACGATTTTGGGCGATGTAAAGAGCAATTTTGATATAGGCCAAACTACTTTTCACGACTATATTCAAGCGTTGGAAAAACTCTATATCATAGAAGATATCGACGCTTGGTGTCCCGCTATTCGCTCCAAGACGGCAATTCGCTCTTCTAAAAAGCGCAATCTAATCGATCCCTCCATCGCTGTCGCGGCTTTAGGTTTGTCTCCGCAATACTTTAATACCGATTTCAAAACGCTGGGTTTTCTGTTTGAATCTCTGTGCATCCGCGATCTAAAAATCTACTCGTCTGCTTTCGATGGCGATATGTGCTATTACCGCGACCGTTATGGCTTGGAGGCAGACGGGGTTCTCCGCCTGAACGACGGCAGATATGCTCTTATCGAATTCAAACTCGGTGCAAAACAGATCGAAGACGGCGCGAAACATTTACTTGAAATTGAACGGCTCATCAACCAATACAATCAAAAAGAAAAACAGTGCCCGTTACGCCTTCCCGACCTGAAAATCGTTATTACAGGAACAGAATACGGATATAAGCGCCCGGACGGTGTGTTTGTCATTCCGATCGGCTGTCTGAAAGATTAAATGACTATTTGAAAAATTAACTTCTATCATTTTCTCATCTACTCTTCTGCGGTTGCCGAAAGGCAACCGTTAGTTTTATCCTGTCTCGTTAAACAATTTCTACTTCCTCCTCTGTTTCGTCCAACACCTCTATTTCTGCCTTTTCCGGCTCTGCCTCATTATCCAACACAATCGGAGCTTCTTCTTTGTTCAAATCCAGTTCGGCATCAATCGCCGAGAGTTCTGCTTGCAGGCTTTCAACTTCTTCTGCATACTCAAACGGCTTTTCCACCTCTATTTTTGCCTGTTCAAGTTTTGCCTCTTCATCCGCTCTTTCTTTTTCTGTAGAACTGATTGACTTTTCAAAGCCGTCCGTTTCGTTCTCCAACCGAGTGATTGCACCTATCCCACTGTCACCGATGCCAACTTTATATTCGTTTGCTCCGACAAGTTTTACATTTGACATATAAAGGCCGTTTTCCATTGCCACCAATCTGAATCCGCGGAACATACCGATTGTTTTCCCGACATATTGCTGTGACTTCAAAACACGGACTAACAATTCACCTGCATCTTTACGCTCGGCAAACTTTTGCTTTCCGATTTGAATCAGGTCGTCTTTATGTGCGTCACGCAATTTTATATCCTGTTTCAGATTTTCTTTCCGCCGAATAAAATCTTCAAGCCGCTTCGGTGTATGCAGGATAATTTCCTGATACCGGTAGCGATTATTCCTGTAATCATTCTCCAGCGAACTCAACTGACCAAGCCTTTGTTCGATTTCCATTTTCCGCATGATTTTCGGATTACCGGAAGTAATAGCCTTGACCTGCGCATAGTTTAACGTAGTGTCGTCTATATCCTCTGCCTCGCGTACAGTATAATCGCCATGATTTATCTGCGAAATAAACCGCTGTTTCGTTTCAAGTATCTGATAGGAATATGAGTCAAACGTCTTTTCCGTTACATAAGTATAAAGCCAAACCGTTTCGTTTTCATTGCCCTGCCGGACGATACGCCCTTCGCGCTGTTCCAAATCACTCGGACGGAAAGGCGTATCGAGATGATGCAACGCTATCAGTTTGTTTTGTATGTTTGTACCGGCCCCACACTTTTCCGTCGAACCTATCAATACGCGAATTTCACCACGGCGCACCCTATCAAACATATCCTGTTTCTGCTGGTCGGTCTTTGCACTGTGAATATACGCAACTTCTTCCACAGGAACACCAAGCGTTACAAGTTTCCGCTTGATGTCATTGTACACGTCAAAGTCTTTCAGCGGATCGTAATCCTCATATTCTTTTTTTGGCACGGACATATCACAGAAGATAATTTGCGTACTTCTTTCGTCCTTGCTCTCCGACCATATCCTATAGACATTCCCAACGCATTGATTTACCTTATTTGCGGGATTATCCGGAATAGACATATCATAGCACCGCGGATCGAGAGCAATCATCTTACCGTCATGCGTAACACAGAGCATATTGTCGATACGAGGATTGACAGAACCCGCAGCAATGCGCTCTGAACGCTCTACGATTTCATCGTTTAAGCAAAGTATATCTTCGGACGGTTCGCACTTTATCAATGGCTTTTTTGCGTTCGGTACGGGAAGGTTCAGCATATCTGCCGTTTTAACATCAGCAAAACTGCGATACAATTTAAGAAGTTCCGGTAAATTCGTAAACTTCGCCACTCGCGTCCGTGTTCTGTACCCCTGTCCGCTCGGCGCAAGCTCAAGGCCCGTAACTGTTTCCGTAAACATAGATGCCCAAGCATCAAAAAACTGCAAATTCAGATTTTTCAGTTCTCTGCGCTGCAGATATGACTGCATCGTGTACATTTCAACAAGCGAATTGCTGATAGGTGTTCCCGTTGCAAACGTAACGCCGCGATCTCCCCCGCGAAGTTCTCCGATATACTCACATTTCAAGTCCATATCTGTCGCGCGTTGTGACATTGCCCTGCTGATGCCTGCCACATTGTTCATCTTCGTAAATATGAACTTATTTTTGTACTTGTGCGCCTCATCGACAAAAAGAGCATCTACGCCTAACTGTTCAAACTGCAACAAATCATCTTTCTTGTTTGCATTCAGAAGTTTCTCAAGCTGTGCTCGCTTATTCTTCAATGTGCGTTCCAAGTCTTTTACCCGAATACGTTCCCCTCGGTCTCTTTTTGCCTCCACAATAGCTGTTTCAATGGCTTCGATTTCGCTTGACAATCGTTCTTTCTGCCTCTCATTTGAAATAGGTACTTTCTCAAAACTCGACATCGCAATAATAACGGCATCCCAATCCCCCGTTGCAACCTTTGCGACAAAGCGCTTTCGGCTCGTTTTTTCAAAATCCTTTTTTGTCGCCATTAAGAGGTTTGCCGTCGGGTACAAGGTTCTGAACTCATTTGCCCACTGCACAACAAGATGATTCGGTACGACGATTATGGGCTTTTGCGCAATACCTATTTCGCGCATTTTCATGCAAGCGGCTGCCATTTCAAACGTCTTTCCTGCCCCGACAACGTGATGCAAGAGCGTATTTCCACCCTGCAAAATTCGAGCGACTGCATCTTTCTGATAGTCTTTGAGCGTTATCTCCGGATTCATTCCCGGAAACTGCAGATAACTGCCGTCAAACGTCGGAACGACCGTCGTGTTATATATCTGATTGTATTTGCTGACAAGATATTCACGACGACGCGGTTCATCAAATATCCATTTTTTGAAAGCGGTTTGTAACTTCTTTTGCCGTTCACGGACAGTTATCGTTTCCTGCTTATTCACGACACGCTTTTTCTTTCCGTCCGCATCCTCTACTTCATCCGTAATAGTTGGCGTCTGTGAATTCAGACACCTCTCAAACAATACGAACGCATCCATACGTTTTGTGCCGAACACTGAGTTGGCGTTCAAATTGTACCGCAAATATGTATCGCGACCGACGCTCCATTCACCCGTAATGGCACTATATCCGACAGTTACGCTGTCCGCCTGATAGCTGTTGACCTCAAGCAACTCACAGATGAATTGTTTATAATATTTTTCGTCAATCCAGTTTGCCCCGATACGCGCACTGATTTGATTTGCCGTGAGAGGAGCCGGCTGAACTTCGCGTAAAGCCTCGACATTTTTTCGATACCGTTCGTCTGTTTCCGCCGCCTGTTCCGCAGCCTCTAATTTTTTTCGGACATTCCCCGACAAATATACAGAAGCATCTTCCCATCCAAGATAGGGATTGCCCTCGTCCAACAAACTTTTTTCAGGGTTCCGGTAGATTTTTCCCTCAAGTTCGGAAACGATTACATCATATCTTTTGCCCGTCAACTGCTCTATATATTTCAGATCAATTTGTCCTTTTTCACTTTTGCAAACGTACAGGGCCTGCAAAGCGCTTTCGCAGTGGGTAATTTTTTCATATGGTTTAATCGTGCGTTTAGAAAATACATCCGTTTTCTTTGCCGTACCCGATTTCTCGTCCACATCCTCAATGGAGATAAGCAAAGCAAAATCCGCATCTTCACGGAACAATCCTCTGTTTGTCCTCGAATTAACGATGCCATATTTGCGAACGAAAGAATCGTATCTGCTGTTCAAAACAGACTGTTCCCGCCGCAAAACCTCATCAGAACAATTATCGAGCTGCACATTCAAAACGGTGCGCACCTGTTCACACAGTCCGATCAGGGCGCGCATGCGCTCAATGTTCGTTTTTGCTATGTCGCGCGCATGAAGCCTGTCTCCCTCACGCTGGTACAACGTATCACCGATAAAGACATAGCAGAAATTTTTTAAGTCCTTGTGTTCCTCGTCGATTTCTATTTCTGCCTCTGCCACCGTCTTTCCTACGGGAACCGCTTTACTCGCGTCGTAAACATTCTCCGGCAGATATGTAACGGCCTCAGCAATAGCCTGTCCGAGTTCGCGTTCGTCCGGCAGCAATTCAGTCTCATCGTCGCGGCCGTACATTGACTTGTGTTGCACCATTGTACCGAGCAACATTTCCGGGTGTTCAATAAAATATTGATTGACCGGCACCCCGTTTTCATCCGTGCCGACAATTATCCAACTTTCTTTTGCCTTTTCTACAATCCTGTCTCTCTTTTGAAAAAAGAGAATGTCTGCCGTTACTTCCGTTCCCGCGCTTGTCTTGAAAGCGGTGTTTGGCAAGCGTATCGCGCCGAGAAGTTTTGCTCTGTTTGCTATGTACTGTCTTACGGACGTATCTGCCCTGTCCATTGTACCTTTGGTCGTGATTGCCGCAATGATGCCGCCCGGACGAATCTTATCCAAAGATTTTGCAAGAAAGTAGTTATGAATGTAAAAGCCGAGGCGGTCGTATTCCTTATCATATACTTTGAACGAACCAAAAGGCACGTTGGTTATTACCGCATCAAACGAATTGTTTGCAAAGTTCGTTTCTTCAAATCCCTGAATCTTTACTTTTGTCTGCGGATACAGAAGTTTTGCAATGCTGCCTGTCAAAGAGTCTATCTCTACGCCGTAGGTTTCTTTCGGATCGAATGTTTCGGGCAATAAACCGATAAAATTGCCTATACCCATCGCAGGCTCAAGAATTTTGCCCTTTGTAAAACCCATTCGACTTAATCCGCTGTAAATTCCGTCTATGATTGTTTTTGGAGTATAATGCGCTGACAAAACAGACTCTTTTGCAAGGCGGTATTCTTCGGGATCGAGAAGTTCGTTCAATTCCGCATATTCTTTTGCCCATTCGGGTTTTTCCGGATCGAACGCATAAGCAAGACCGCCCCACCCGACATATTTGGAGAGAATTACCTTTTCTTCGTCGCTCGCCTGTTTACCTTCGCTGCGCAAACGCAGCATTACTTTTATGGCGTCGATATTTTGACGATAGCGTGTCTTTGCTCCCGTTGCATAGTGGAAGTTTTCCTCTGTCAGTCGGTAGTTTCGAGCGGCTGGTACACGATTTCCTCCAATATAGTCCTCTCGATTTCCATTTCCGCTGTCCGATTGTCCTGCAAGTTCTTCAGGTAATTCGAGGACGAGTTGTCCGAAAGCACTTCCGCTGTCAATCGACGTTTGAGCGCCTGTGCTGCTTTCTCTGTTTTCTTCAAATGCGCGGACAATCCGCCCGTCATCAACAGAATCTGATATTGCATCGGGAATTCTGTTTTCAGAAATTCCTTCCGCAATGTCCCATAATGAGAGTTGCGAATACTGCGGCCATTCATTGAGTAAATCTCCTTCTTCATTAAATGTCTGACGAGCTACCTTCTTTCGCTCACGTTCTTTTTTTGCTTCTTCACGGCGTTGCTCACTTTCGATTACCGCATCTTGTAAGCCTTCGACAAGATCGAACACTTCCACGCAAAGCCGAAAATTTGTATCCTCATCAAACGGCAATGCACCGACATCTTCATAAGCATTTCCGGTAAAAGCACAAATACACCGCGTTACCCCCTCTGTAAGGCAGGACAGATATTGTTCATCATATTCTTCGGTGCCCTCACTATTCAGATAATGTTCCTGACAATATCTTCTGACAGCCGTCTTGACCGGGCTTTCTTTATCTCGCGATATACCGGCAAAGATATTCTGACCGTTGATACAGTCCGCGAGCATTTTCTCCCGCATCCTATGTTGTACGCCGCGGTATCTTTCTTTCCCATATGTCTGTGATATATCGAATACATGGCGTTTGCGCCACGGATTATCTTCATCGTAATAGACAATGCCATGTTCGCCGCGTTTGATTCTGCGATTATCTTGTTCGTGCCAGTCATCAAACGATTTACAGACCGTCACATTCGGATTTGCCGAATATATCTGTACGGCATTCCAGAACGACAAATGCGGATTATTGATTGCAAAAGAATAAAATCCCGCAAGCCGAGGCCCGTTTTCAAAAATTCGCCGTATTCTTTCCCTTGCTTCTTCTCCCCTCATTTTTCAAATCTCTCATCCCATTTCAAGTTGTCTTTCCGTTTCATCGGCCGGAATATACCTGCCGGTTTTTTCATCCTTTACAAAAGCATCGTATCGCCCCCAAATCTCATGAAACAAAACAATCGCATCTTCACCGCGCGGTTCATACAGTTCGCCATGTTCATATCCACCCTCAATAACAAGTTCCCCTGCATACTGTGCATCCTCGTCACAAAACTCATAACGAAAATACAGGTCGGAACGTTTATTCGCCAAAGCTCTTACAATAGCGGGAACGACCTCCTCCGAATCAAAAAATATCAAATGCGCGATTGCAGGCGGTTGTCCTTCGCCTTCGTAGATAACAGAAGTATTCGAGGCATTTTGTTTCACTCCCCACTCTCGCAAACATTCCTCCTCATCTTCGGGATCCGCTACGGCAATTATCTTGCAAAAATCTACGCATTTCTCTTCCGGATCATCGCTTTCCGAATCTTGCGATAAAAAAGAATCGATAAACCGCTTTATATCTTCCGCATCATCACCCGCAATGGAAAGCAAATTACCCATTTTATTTCTTTTCATCTTTTTCTCCTTCGACATTATTTGCAACAATCGTTCAGCAGTCAAATCCATATTTCTCTTGACAAACACATATTTATCCGTTATAATGGAGTTGTATTCCAAATTAACGGAAATATGAGGTGAGTTATGTACATTGCAAGGCACATAGAAAAGACAATCGAAAAATCTTTTGCGGCTTTCCCCGCCGTGCTGATTACAGGGCCGCGGCAGGTCGGGAAAAGTACGCTTCTTCTCAACAGATTCAAAAACATTCCGAACGTCACGCTGGATAACCCGCTGCAACTATTGAGTTTAAGACAAGATCCCGTCGAATTTTTCAAACTGCACGGCTCTCCGCTCATCCTTGACGAGGTGCAGCGCGCACCCGAATGTTTTTCAGTGCTGAAATACATGATCGACTCTGACCGCAGGGCCGGAATGTATATTCTTACGGGTTCACAAAAATACGCGCTCATGAAAGGTGTAAGCGAAAGCCTTGCGGGGCGAATCGGCATTATCGATATGCTCGGACTTTCCGACAGGGAAATCTATGAAGATCCGTTCGACCGTCCTTTTCTGCCCACATCGGATTATCTCCTTGAACGCCGTCCGAAGATGGCTCCGTCCATTCAAAATCTATGGGAAAGGATTCATCGCGGCAGCATGCCGGAACTATACTCGAACAAAAACATGGATTGGGAACAATACTATGCAGCCTATGTAGATACCTATATTGAACGCGACGTCAAGCAGCTCGGCTCCGTAGGCGATACTCTCGCATTTACACAGTTTATGACCGCCCTTGCAAGCAGAACGGGAGAGTTGTTGAACGCCGCCTCCCTCGCACGGGATGTCGGCGTTGACAGCAAAACGGTAAAACGCTGGCTCTCTATTCTGCAAGCGTCCAACATTATCTATCTTTTGCAGCCGTTCTCCCTGAATATCAATAAACGCATCATCAAGACGCCAAAAGTATATTTTACGGACACGGGCCTTGTTTGCTATCTCTGCCGCTGGCTGACACCGGAGACGCTTGCAAACGGCGCAATGGCAGGCAGTATTTATGAAACCTTTATCGTGAGCGAAATACTGAAATCGTACTATAACGCCGGCAAGGAACCCGATTTGTATTTCTTCCGCAATACCGACGGGCAGGAAGTTGACTTGTTGTTTTACCGCGACGGGAAATTATATCCGATAGAAATCAAAAAAACTTCTTCTCCCAACGTAAAAGACGCAAAGCATTTCAAAGCGCTCTCCACCTTCTTTCCCTCCCTCGAAGTATCCGAAGGCGGTATTATCTGCAACGCCGAAGATCTTTTGCCTTTGGGACAAAATCTAAAAATTATCCCCTTTCGTTTTATTTAGCGTATCCACAGCGCCTCGCTTTTTGCGGGGCGCTGATTGCTTACACTATTTACATCTCCGCCTCACCTTTGCTCTGTATCGCACAATTTGTCGGGGTTGCTTCTTCGATTCTTCTGCCTGTCAGTCCCTCAAACAGTTCCGCCGCATCGAAAAAATCTGCCGTTTTCTCTATAATATCCCCGCAATACTCGCCGTTTTCTCGTTTTACAAAATCCTGAACAAAGACAAACTGCTGCGCAGGAGAACACATCTTCTTCAAAACAGCAACCGAACGCAAATCCACCGATGTCTTTCCGCAGGCTACCGGGATGTACTCTGCACCGTCATAAACGATATGCGTGTTCCCATCGTCAAGCAATATACCCTGCTTGTCCTCACCGGTCACACCCCATTCCTGCACAATGCAACGCAATTCTTCCGCATAATCCGGGCAAATCAGAGCGAGTGATGCCTCCAACGACAGAAAACTCCGTGAGATTTCCTCGCCCAATTCAGCACGAAAATCATTGTGACGGCTATCGTATCGCGCAATCAAAGTTCCCTTATGTTCAATGTGCCCGTCTTTCATTGTATAAACTTCCGTGTGATAAATTTGGTGATTTTTAAGCCTTTCCTCTGCCTTATCAAACATACGCGGGTTAAATTCGAGCGGAACCATATCTCGCCCGTGGGAGCAGCCTTGCTCATAAAACATACCCGTATGCCAGCTTTCTCCGTTTGACGCAATGAAGTGGTAATCATCAATAATTTTCCGAACACCGACTTCCTTACCGTTTCGCTCAAATTTGTCACCCTCGCGGTAACGAACATCTCCGAGATATATATAGTCTTTGCCCTCTTGCAATCCTTTTTGTTCTATCTCTTTTCTTGTAAGCACGTTCACATCTCCATGTTCTTTTCAACCGTCCTGTCTTTCCACGCGGTTTCCATTTCTTCCGCGATTCTTTCCACCCTTTCATTTGCAACACCGAGGAAATCTCCTTTTGGCCACATTGTCCGCTCTCCGTCAATACAAAATCTGCCGTAACACGCGCGCCCTATCCCGCCCGGAATACAACCGAAACCGCCACTTACACGAAACAACTGATACTCAGGCCTACGATATTCTTCCGCAAGATTTTCAAGCGGAATGATGCACACCTTTCCTTCATTCGACTTTGCCCCGTCTGACGGAGTTTCGTACATGGTGCGGAGGCAATCATCGACTGTAAATTCTTTCAGTTCCATCACATCTCCGCCTCCGTTTCCTTTTTCGTGCTCATTTGTTCCACAATATTGCGTTGACTTTGAATAAATCTCCTTACCGCATAGCGTGAATTTTCGTTGAGTTGCCTTTGAAAAGCACCATTTGTACGGGAAAACACAAAGCCGTTTTCGCGCAAACGCTTATATGTTTCATTATCAACGCGACCGCCGCCCGGATAGATAATCTGCAACCGGGCAATCTCTTTATTCTCAACGACATCAAAACCAAGACCATCCGTGTCATATTCCGTTTCCTCGCGCGTCTGCTCCGTTTCAAGCGACTTGATGCGTTCTTTTGTGGCGCGAATTTTTTGTGACATGCTCTGCATCTCATATTGCGGATATGGAGCTTTGCACCACGAATAGGCATTGGAAATGCGTTCATCAATTTTTGCCGCTTTTTCATCATCGATTCCCTGATACCCTTTGACCGTACAGTTCTCGCGGAAATACTTGTTGAGCTTTTTCATCTCCGCATATTTCTTTTCTTGTTCTTCAAGTCGCGCTTCCAACTTTTCAAGCGCGTCCGCATCCGTCGAATAAATCGTCTTATTCAAGTTCTGTCCCTCCCGCAACATCGGTGTTTTCGTAATATCGTTCGCAATACGACTCCAAAAAGTCTGTCGTATCCTCCCAATTGTTGATGCTGGAATATTCTCTGTCCAAAAAGTCGTCATACAACAAAGCCAATAAACTGTCCTTTTCGCTTGCCAGCTTTTCATAATACTCGTCATCAAGATCATTGTCCGACATGAGAAAGTCTCTCAATTCCACATAGAAATGAATCCTGTAGTTGTCGTAGAATATCTCTTCCTTCGACTTTTTCATTTCATCTTCAAAGAAGGATTTATACTCTTTTTCTACATTTTCACTTACAACTCCCTTATACGATTTCCCGCTCATACAATTTCCGCCTCCATATTTTTCATTATCTTGTCCATATCTTCTTTGCTAACAAGTGCCATATCAACTAAACGCCTTAAAAAGTAACTCCTGCACTCTTTATCTCCCCATTCATTATCCCGAAATTCCTCACTACATACCGGCTCTTGCCCGTGCCTGTCAACATCAGTTGCAAACTCCGGCAGATATACCTTTTCGTATGCCCACTGCGCCTCAATCCAATAGCCGTTTTTATCAGAATCGCTGCACCATTCATTCCACAAAGACTCAGGGTGCTGCCATGTAAGTTCATCAAACAGTTCCGAAGCAAGAGTTTCGCTGCAAGTAATGTCTATCAAATCCTGCCGCGTATATTTTGAAATCAAATCACCCTCATGCACCTGATCATACTCTCTTTCGGGAAATCCGTATTCAGGGATATAGACTATTTCATCTTTCGGATATTTTTGCGGTTCGTAATAAGCCTCTCCGTTCTTATAAATCAGACCATAACCGCCGCCATTGCTATAGGTGTTGGCAGAAAAATACCACACATCACCGATTCTTTCTTTGCTGCCAACCTGCACATGCTTTTCTTCTTTCATTTACATCTCCATTCTCTTTGGGCAAAACAGCCGTACATTCAAACACCGCAAAATCCGACATACGCCCTACATTTCCGCCTCGTTCTTTCCTTTAACTTCATAAGAGCAATCTTCGCCGTATAAATCTTTCACGGCATAACGGCATGTGCCGCTTTCAAATACGATATTTTCGGAAAAATGTTCTTCAGCGTTCAACGCATCAATATCAAGGTGTAACAGTTTGAGATTATAGCAAACGTCCCTGATGTCGTTATCTTCCGGTTCAATCAAGCACGATTCCAGACTTAAACCGCATGAAATATCATATATGCGCCTCTGAAACCCGACAATTCTCGCATCGGCCACTTCCCTTAGCCAGATTTCCGTATTCTTAAAAGCAAATTCATTTTCTTCATCAAAATACGCTTCAAATTCCGGTATCTTACTTTCCGGGAGTACAACGGTCATGCACCCAACAGCCTGTGAACTCATGCAACCATTTTCTCCCTTGCGTTATTTTCACGATACAATTTTACAAGCTGACGAAGGTAATCTCGTGCCTGCCTTGGCAACTCGCTGACGACAAATACATCCCATAGTTTTTGAATAATAGGTTCCCCCAAAAATTCGATATACTCCTCATCATGCAGCACGTCGTCCATAAGGTAGCGGTAAACTTCCTTGTAAAATGTAATCTTCAGCGAATTTTTATAAGCTCGCTCAATTCCGCCGCTGATCTGCCCGAATCGAAAATTCTCATATTCCTCTTGCACCTGCGCAAAAAACTTTTTGCGTACTTCCTCTACATCCTGTTCCTTCACTTCTCCCCCCTCACATCATTGCCGCATATGCAGACGAATGGTGTTCCATTTTTTTGAATAATCCGTCAAATTCAATACTGACGTTGTCGCGCATATCTCGCAAGACTTCGCTTATGTCATCCCCGAAAAAACCGCCGCATCCGTCGATTTCCTCGCCATTTTCGTCAGTAATACGAAACGCATAACAATCCCCCTGCAAATACTGATCGTACATTTTTGTTTCGCTCATAAGGCGCTCGCGAATCAGTTCTGTCGTTGTTTCGTTTAGAAGTCCGTATTCTTCCTGCGCTTTATCCTTTGTTACAAAGATATAGCCAATCTGCCCGCTGTCCCAACGGTCGCCGAAGTCGGAATTAGAGATTGTGATACCGGAATGGTCATATAGATAGACCGGCAAAATCACAAGCGCATTTTTGTATTCATCGCTTTCGTAAAAATCCTGCGGCGATTCATAATCATGTTTGTCACCGAGGTTATAGCGCCTATGCCAGCAGACCATTTTGCCGAGATTATCCCACTCGCGCGGATTTTCGGCATATTCATCGCGGAACACTTGCAGATTGTATCCGTCTGCGGATACTGTCATCGAATCTTCCATTATCCCTTCTCCTTTTACATTTCCATTTCCGTAAAATTCCCGAAACACTGCATCACATCTTCCCGCGTTAATCCTTTTCGGCATATCTCTCGTTTCGATACATCGTCCAGCATTATTCTCACTTCCTCATCAGAAAAGGAAACGCTCTCGCCGTCAGATTCCATATCCTGTTTGACGATCAGGCAATTACCGCACAGACATGCTTGATGTTCTTCCAACACAATCGTTACGTCTGTTTGCTGCAAGTCGCGATTACAATAAATTGTCACTTCGTCAAAAGACGGGTAGTCGTGTGTTTCAATGTTCCCGCCGACAAAATTTTTTATTGCCTTATAGGAATTTTCAATTTCATAAGGCCGTGCCGGTTTCCCCACCTCTTTTGCAATGACTTTGATTTTCTCCATTTTTACATCTCCATACTGTTTTTCCTTGTTGCTGTCGTAAGCCGCAAAGCATTGCCGATCTGATATTTCCCGTAATAGCCGTTACACTTATCCCATTTCGGGCGGTAAAGTCCGCTTGAACGGAATATACTGTCGAGCTGTGTTTCGTCCTGCGTCCAGAACGTAAGCATTTTCAAAAGCGCAAAATCCGCCGAACTGTGCGATTCGTAGCCGCTCCAATCCCCACCATAAAGTCTTTCAAACTTTGCGCCCTGCTTGCTGTTTCGGATTGCGTCTATTATTTCCATATCCGATGCCGTTGCAGGGCGACGTTCAATGCTGATCTCCCGATATGGTTCTCCGATATACTGCCTGTTTATCTCGCCGATTCTGTCCGACAAATCCTTCAAGCCGGTCGCTCCGCCAATAACATTCCCGGACATACACGCAAATCGACCGGTTTCATACATTTCCAAACCAAGCCGTTCATTCTTCTTTCTCGCGTTTTCAGGTAACGTTCCTTTACAAAAGAAATGTATCCCTCTCCCGCTCACCGACGATTCACAATATGTCCCGTCCAAGCCTTCACACAATTCGGAAAGTTGTTTTCGTACTTCTTGCGGTTTTTCGTCAATTTCGTCCAAATCTATAAATACGATGCCGCCCGTCAGAACAAATGTTACACCGTCCATATTATGACTCTGCGCATATGCCAAAGCCGTTTCAAAGTCAGTCCAATCGGACGGACAATTACTCTTTGCCGCCTCTCGCGTAACGGGTGATTGAATAATTTTTCCCCAATGACCTTCTCTCGGAACAGCCTTATAGCACACCCACTGCGGCAAAACCCTCATTTCTTTCGGAATATTTTTAAGCGCACTCCATTTCGGAGCCATGTTCGCTTGCGGGACGAAAAGGATCCCAACCAAAATTATCGTCCGCAACCGCAGGCGCGGCATCTGCGCGCGCCTGTTGGTCACGGTAAAAAGAACGTGCAATCTTGTCCATAACAAGTTTTGTTCCCGAACAAATGCAACTGAGATTCTCGCGGAACATTCCCGCCTGTTCCTCGGTCATATTTTTCATAAAGTCAAAGTTATAGCCGCTGGTATCCAACCCGAAATGGGCGGCAAGGATGCAAGAACGACTTGCGCTTTCAACCTTTTCCGCGTTTTCACCGGTCATTCCCTCGAACTCTTTGCCCTTGAAATTATCCGAAAGCGCCCTGCTTGCCGCTTCGATTGCCGTAAGCACCGTCGTGGTGTTATTCATGCCCTTGCGCAATCTGACCGTTCTTTCCTCTTTATCAATTTGATATGTTTCGCCCTCCGCGAACTTCGACTCGTTGGTGAACTTATACTTGTACCTTCTGCCGGACAGCGCATTGAATACGCCGTCAAGAATAACACGCTTTTCCGCATCGGATACCTTGTCGATTTTATACGGAACATACTCTGCGCCCTTCGTATCCGAAATATCAAACACATAGTTGGGATGAAAGCCCTCTGTGCGTTCTTTCTCCCTGACAATCTGTTCGCCGTCCTCGTCGAATTTGGGACTGCCGTCCGGATTCGTAACTTTGACGTTGTACTTGACTTTGGTGGGCGCCATGATTTCCATGCTTTTCGCGCCCTCCTTGATATGTCTGCCGGCACGCTCCCACTCGTTCATGCCTTTAACGACCGTAATATCGGGATTCTGTGAAAGCAGATACAGCATGTTACTGACCGAATAATTTCCGTTCTGACCGAACTTGATGAGCAAGTCTTTATATTTGCCCTCGGCAAGCATCTTTCTGTACTGCCGCTCGGTAATTTCGTTGATTTCCGCACGCTGTTCTTCCGTGTAGTTCTCCACCTTGTTCTTTTCCATGTTTTACTCTCCTTTCTTATTAAAATAAATTTTCCGCGAAATCGCTTGTTACGATGTCGATATTGCTTCTGTTCTGCGGTGACGAAATAAAGAATGCCGTACCGCGCTTGTTGTGCATAATATAGTCTTGCTCCGACTCGTTGATTTGCCCTGCGTGTGAGTAAAGTTCGCACAAATCGCTCATATCGTTCGGGGATAAACTGAATATCAGGGAATACTGACATACATCGATGAGTGCCTGACTTTTTCTTGCTATCTCCGGCGTCCCTGCAACATCTTTTACGCTCTGCGTAATTGTGATGAGCATCCCCTCATATTTTCGTATTCGCTTTGCGAGGCTCGCCATAAAATCGAGCGCAACGGGGTACTTTTCGTCGATAAACAAATGGGCTTCGTCAACGGCGACGACAAGTTTCCGCGATACACCGTTTTTCGTATTGTAATCCTTGTTTTTGACGACTTCGTTCTCCAGCCATTTCACAATGAGCAACATCTGGCCGTTTGCAACAACACCGTTTTTGTTTGCCAAGAGTTTTTGGAAATCAAATACAATAAAATTTTCCCGCGGGGCAAAACTCGTCGGCCCGTTCCACAAATTGCTGTATCGGCCCCCGGTACGGAATTTAGCAATGTAGTTCGTCAGCACTTTCAGACAGCCGCGATTGTATTCGTCTGTCTCGCGTTCTATCTTATCGTCTATGAGCTTTCCGAGGTCGTCAAAGGTCGGGTATTCTTCTTCCGATACACCGTTCAGATCCGAATAAGGCGTTATGCCAGCCCGACTGAACAGCTCCTGTGTAAGTCTGTTCAGAAGTTCCAAAGAATCAGAGTTGATTCCCGGCAGAACTACGCGATAAAACTCTTCCAAAAATTGTAAATGCGAAAAGTAATCATTACTCGTGCCGTCCTTATTTTCATCATCCTCCGTTCGTATAATCTGAAACGGATTGATTTTACCGAATTTTCCGCTTGATACATCCAATACTTTCCCGCCCATACTTTTGGCAAGTTTTCCGTACTCGCTTTCGGGATCAAGTATAAACACTCTTGTATTGCAACTTGCAAGCTGCGCTATGATACTCTTGCACGCATAGCTTTTCCCGCTTCCCGGCCTGCCAAGAACGATCATATTCGATGATAGGTGTTCCGTATCTCTGCGCATAAAGTCTACAAACACAGGTAATTTGTTTTCACCTATCAAAAGACCTTTCTCGTCCACGATCGCGTTGCTCACGAACGGAAACACCGCAGCAAGGCTGCTTGTATGTATTCCGCGGGAAAGATGAATTTTGTCCGTCATGCAAATCTGACTCGTAAGGTAAGTATCCATTTGTCGGCCGAGCATTTCATTGAACCCGAATCCCATTTCACGCAGCCTGCGGCGGACTTGTTTCTTGACCGTATTTTTACCTTTCTCATCATACGCCGTAATAATAAGCGTGACATCAAACAGCACATCGTTTTCATTCTGTATCCCGACGAGCAAGTCCTGCAAGCTCTCAAGATGCGTGTCTTTCTCGATTACATCGCTTGCACGGTTGCGCCTGTTCTGCGTCTGTACTTCGAGAATCGCGTTATCTACCCGACGCAACGCCTTAAACTTTTCGACAGGCTTTGCTTTCAGAACCACTTTCGTATGCGGCATATCAAACAAACCCTCACCCCATCCGTTTGCCACACGGAGCGGATAATTATTGATGACGAAATGCGTCAGAATTTTCCCGTTCTGTTGCGTTGACGTTAATCCGAACTTCAATTCACTCGGAGCGAAAAATGAGCCATACCTTTTTGTCTTATCGAGTACACGTTCATCGAAATCGTAATCAATGGTATATCGGATAAATGCCGCCAATTCCTTATCGCTCAAAATATGGGCATTGATTCCGGAGCTTTGCAGCGTAATGGCAGCATAGCGCATATTCGCCGAAAGTTCTTTTTCGCTGCCGCCGTGCAACACAAGATAATATCTGCTGTAAAAGATAGGTCTGCTACTGTTGATTTCGTCAATAAGCGCTATCCTGTCCTGTATCAGATCGACACGCGGTTCATATTCCTCTTTTCTTAATTCCCCCCTTTCTTTGCTTTCGCCGAGACGGACAATACGTTCCAATTCGTCGCCGATGAAGTTGTCTAAAATAAGCGGCCTTTCTACTTTGACTATATCTGCCTCGTAACCGACCGGCACGTTGTTCAGCACCTTCGATATCGCACCATCTATCAGTTCATTCTGCGAAAACTCATTCAGCATACGGAAATCGACAGGTTGTACTTCAATGATTCCCGCATAGTGCATGTCTTTCAGCGAGATTATGCCTCCGCTGCAAATACGTTCATATGGTACTACGCCCTCTACGTCATTTTTTATTACCTCCCCTTTGGTTGCTTTTTTGTACTTTTTCCGAACAAACAAGTACCGAAACAGATAGCCGACAAGTCTGTACACCCTGTCCTCGTTGAACGTGATATATAACGGAATAAACAAAACGAGAATGCCTCCGGCTATCAGGAACTTAAAAGCAAGATTGCTTGATAACGCAATAGCAATTAACACAAGCCCGATAAATCCGATAACTACATCCGCTACCGTCACGCTCTTGTAAAAAGTCATTTTTACTTTAGTGTTCTTCGGAATTATCCTCATCGTTTCCCTCCTTTGGTCTCAACGTTGTGCTGCCGCCTTCCGCTCCCCTCGTCGATGCGGTATCGCTCGACGCTTCCGCCTGTTCATCGTTCTCCGGGGGCGTGGTTTGAATATTCGGCTTTTTCGGCTTAACTTCTGCTCTGTTTGTTACAGTCGTACCCTTTGCCACGTTTCTCAGTCGCGGCATAAAGTTCTTACCCGCTTGTATTACGCCGCCCTGCACCATGTCTTTCACGACGCCTACGGGCATAGTGGCAAGTCTTGTAACTGAACCCAATGCCTGCGTCGCCATTTGCTTGTCCGTCATATCTTCCTCTTCCGTCATCGGGCGTTGGTTGCGCTCGCTATGTGCAGCCATACCCACACTCTCTATCCTGCCATGTCCTTTCTTCCTGTTTTTTAGATAGTCAGAGCCGCCGACCACTCTGCCAACCGTTCTGCCGACAATCCCCGACGCCGATTTTGCGAACGCAATGCCCGAACGCATATTGTAAATCATCTGCGCAAGTTCGCGCCCGCCCGCCTGACTGCCCGTAAGTTGGGCTATAACAAGGTTTGCCTTTGTGACCGCAAAAGCCCCGCCAATAAGGAACAGAATATGTACGACAGAATTTTCAAAGTTACTCTCAAAGAATTGCATCTTGTTGACTTGCGGAATAATCAGGAAAAACAAATTCATTACCAAGATAATGCCGTATGCCGAGAGTATCTTTGAGATCATCATGTCTTTCCATACTTTGAAACGGTTGCCCTGATCGAGCGGCAAAGTGCTGATTGAAATCGGCGAAACAATGTACAGCAGAATGATGTCGAAAATCCTCTGAATAAACGTAAATGACGAAATCGCAAAGATGACGAGCATTACAAGCCCACCGAGCAATCCTATGACATAGTTCATTTCGGACAAGTCATAATACTGTTTGACTACACCTATATCGGTATAATCAAGTTCGCCCGTTAAAAACATTCTTTCTATCGTTTCACGCTGGCTTTCGCTGCCGATATAGGCCGAATCCCCCGTCGTAATGAGCATTTGTCCGCCAATCATTGTCTGCCCTTCCGTAACGTACTGCTGCATTGCGGTGTTGATAGAACCCATAATGACGTTTACGAGCATCATTCCCGCAAGGAGAAGAAACGGTACGAGCAACATAATCAAAAAGCTATGTCCTGCTTTTGCTAATACTTCGCCCCGGCCTTTCTTTTCGTTTGCCGTATAGTTCACGCGGATCAATGCTATGATTACAAAAATGACAAGCAGAATCACGCCTATAAGAAATATTGTCAAAAATACCCTGCGAATCGTATCTGAACCGATGAGCGATGAAACAAGGTCTTGCGATTCCCCGTCTATCACCACGGTATCCAACCCGCAAAGTTTGAAGAATATTCTTTTGATAAAGTCTATCAGGCTGCAAAGTCCCGCCTGTAACCCGTACAGGAGTTCATAGAACCAGCCGAGAAACCAATCAACAAACCAATCCATATCTTAATTCCTGCTATATTTGTGACTGTACCCAATCCTGCAATATAGGCAATGCTATCTTCAGAGCGACGATAAGCACAAAGATTATGACAAAGCCGACAATCGCGCCGATCAGGTCTTTTTTCGCTTTCTCCCTGCTGTTCTGCTCATCGCTCTTTGCGAGCTTAATGCCGAGTATGATACAGTAGATTGTTCCCACCGCGCCGACAATGGCGATTGCCGGCCAAAGAATGGCATCCAGCACTTCAAGGATAGGTTCAATCACAGGCGCAAAATCGACCGCAAGCAATGTGCTTGCACTGCTAAAATTTACATTCACTTAGTACCCTCCTTTCTTAATTTTTCTCCCTTAAAACGAAGGCGGGTATCCCGCTTCCGTTCGGTTTTTGTGTGGGCGCAAAAGCACGAAGTGCGTCACTTTGCGCCTACACGTTAACCTGCTCCCTTTTTTGGGTATTTGAGGCCCTCACTATGGAGTTTTTCCCGGCTTATTCTTCGCGCTCGTCGTTGTCCGTCTCAATGTCCTCGTCGTCATTCACCACTTCTTCGACGACCTCTTCATCGGCATCTTCCGAATAGTTTGCGGTCTGTTCGTCATCGGGTTCAAAATTCGCTGCGTCCGGATCTTCCATATCAGATTCAGCCTCATCCGAGCCTTCCTCTTGCGATTTCTGCGCAAGTTTTTTCTTATACACGGCACGCTTTCCGAAAACGATCCCCAAGATAATTCCGACAATGAGAAGCACAAAGATAACAATCAGAGCGATTGCGCCGCCATTGAGTCCGTACACAATTGTAAAAGTATATTCCCTTGTATTTCCCGCAGCATCGGTTACGACAATGCGATATTCGCCAAGCTCGCTCACGCTCGCGCCTACTCTGTACTCAATTTTTTCTCCGTTAAAATATACCGTAATGTCTGCTTCTTCAGAGATGCTTTCGACGACAACCTCGCTTTTTGTCTCTCCGCCGTTTTCTACGCCATTCAATACAATTTCGGGCGCAACGCGGTCAAGAGTCACTGTAAAGGTATATTCTTTTTCCCCGTCCGTCGCCGTAATTTCATACTTGCCGTCTGCCGCAAAATTAAGTTCACAAGCCTCGCCGTTGCATGTTGACGACACTATATTGACGCCGGTAAAATCGTGCGCAAAATCATTCAGCACGGTAGTTTTTAACACGCGGAAAGAAACTTCTGCGGTATTCCCATAAGAATCAGAAATATGTGCAATGTAATTTCCCTCCTCTGTAAGTGATGCGCCAAACTCATACGCGAAAGTTTCGCCGTCCTTTGAAAGACTGATTGTCAGTTCTTCGTTTGCCTTGATTACGACATCATCGTTTGACACGAATCCATCCACGGTATTGATTTCATAATCTGCCGTTTTATCGACAAAGACATTCACAACGGTTTTATTGCCTGCTTTGTCCATCAGAGTAAATTCATACTCACCTTCTGCCATCAATACCTCTCCGCTCATATAAGCCAACGTATCGCCGTTAATCGAAACCTCTGCGGTGATACCCTCTCCGAAAACAAGCGAAATATCGTTGTTTACCGTAGCACCGTTGTCTGCGCCTGTAAGCTCATATTCAGGGGCAATCTTATCGATTACAAACGAAACAACAAATGTCTGTCCGTCCATATTCGTCAGCACGATTTCATACTCACCGTCATCCGAAAGAGTTGTCCCCGACGTATATTCACTCGTTTCGCCATTTACGGTAATGACCGCAGTTGCATTGTCCGTCCATGTGAACTTGACGTTTTTATTTGTATAACCGCCGTTCTCCACACCGCTAAGCACTCCCGCCGGCCCGATTTGCGTATATTCCGTCACCCCTTCGATAGCCTCAAATCCCGTATGGAATGTATCCTCCACCACCACGCGATACATGCCGCTCGTGCAGAATTTATACTGTTTGGTCGCTTCCGAAATAACGGTACCGTAATCATCTGCCGTAAGCTGCACCCATGTATCTCCGCCGTCAACTGACTTATAAATCGCAATGCTTTGGAGTTTCGCATAGGAATCAGCGCTTGCCGTTACGTCGATGATAAGTTGTTTTTTGTCCGTATCGGAATCAAAAGTGATTGCCGGCTCGTCCAACGAAATATAAATCGTCACTTCTTCCGAAAGACCGAAATGGTTGACCGAACAAATAACGTATTTTCCGCTCTCCGCAATCTCATAAGTTTCACCGAGGGAAAGAATTTTACGACTGCCGTCCTCAAACTCAATATAGAACATGGCATATTCGTCAACAGTATCGGAAATGGCAATATGTACTTTGTCTTTCAGGTAGAGCACCTGAGCAACATCAGTTTTTGAAAATTCACCTTCGCCGACTGCCATTTGTATATCCGCAAAGCTGCGAACAATGACAAATGTATATTCTGACTCATTGCCCCATGCGTCTTTTACAATCACGCTATGCTTGCCGGATTCAGCATACACGCTGCCGCTATACGGTTTACCGTCGATAATGTATTCGACTTTATCCGAAAGACTTATCTCGGAGGCAATATACGTTCCTTGCGTATTCAGAACATATAGGTCATTGCCTTCGGCGGACGCAGCAGGCGATTTCTGCCAATAATAGTAATGCGTGATGCCGCTCACGGCATATTCGAGCATCACTTCCTGCAAGCGTGCTTCCGTAAAATACGCAACTTCAACATTTGCATCGCCGGACTTTTTGTAAATGAAATACTTTCCGGGTTTTGCATTCACGCTGTCCTTCGCGTCCATCATGATGCCCGTATCCCAGACATCACTGTTCCATTCTCCTGTACGAACTAATGCGTACTCTGCATCGAGCATAAAATTCAAAGCATCGTCATACGTTTCAAACGCATGGCCGCCGCATTCCCACCATTCCTTATTACTCGTTACAGCATTGATATTCACACGTTCGGACATGAACTCGTTTGTCCACACGTTGCCCGCAGCATCCTTGCTAACAACAATGTATTTGCCGCCGTACAATGTACCGATCTCCGTTCCGCTTTCGACCGCGATGCCATTCACCGTAACTTCGATAACAGGCGCATATACATCCGCATCTCCGTTCTGCCATTTAAGGATTACCGTCTTGCTCGTTTTCCCATCCTGAACATTGCTGAGTGTTACTGCTTTTTCCGTTCTATCTACGATGATGGTATAAATAGCTGATTCGTTTCCCGCCATGTCAGTCGCTTTGAACTGATATTTTCCGCTCTCCGAGTAAAGTGCTCCGTTCGTGTACGGCGTCCACTCCTTGCTATTGGGAAGCATCACATAGCATACAGACAGATTTGCATCTTCACCAGTGAAAGAGATACGGTCGTAATTTGTATAAGCACCGTTTTCTTTCTCATCATTGTTCGCATAAAGCACCCCGCGAGGCGACTTGGTATCCAGCGTTACGCGCATTTCTTCCGACACATTTCCCGCCGAATCATAAGACCGGAATACATATTCCCCGTCACCGCTTTCCGCCAAAATCTCCATGTCTGGCACATAGATCTGCCATTCGCCGCCCGGAATTTTGTATTCGAGCTTGGTGATACCGTTCAGGTCGGTTGCGCTGTATAAAAACGTCTGGTTTGTATATCCGTTGTTTGGCAATTCCGTCTTGCCTGATGTAATTTTGCCGACAGGAGCCGTGCGATCCAGCGTTATGCCGATTTCTTCGGAACGGTTCCCCGCAACATCGACGGCATAGAACGAATAAACTCCTTCGTCCGTCAGGCGTTCGCCCGCATATTCAGAGAATGTCGCTTTGCCCGGAAGTCTTACATACAATGCGGCAATGCCGCTGGTTGCATCCGTTGCGCTAAACGTAACATATGCACTATTGGAAGTTGTGCCGCTAACACCCTCGCCTGAAGCGGTCATGATTGCGGCAACGGGTGCAATGTTGTCCAACGTAATCGTAAGCGTTGTGCCGATATTCCCCGCAACATCGACGGCATAAAACTCATATTTCCCGTTTTCAAACAAATTCGTGCCGCTCTCATAGGCGGTAAATCCGCTCTTCCCCGGAAGTTTAACATAAAGCGCTTTTATGCCGCTCGTCGCATCGGTCGCTGCATAACTTATAAATTCTGCGTTCGATACACTCCCGCTTTCGACTGCTTTCCCTCCGGCATTGAGTTGTCCTGCAGGTGCCGTTGTATCCAATGTTACAGATACGGTCTCGCTCCTGTTCCCTGCCAAATCTTCCGCGTAAAATTCGTACTTCCCGTCCGCCGTAAACCTTTCTCCGCTCGTGAATTTGACAAATGCCGTTTCGCCCGGTTTCTTTACATACACCCCGGAAAGAGCGCTATCTGTTGCCTCATAGCGAATATAATCTGCTGCGGTAATGTCGCCATCTGAAATACTCTGTGAACCGCCGTACAGCGTTGCCGCAGGCTTTGTGCGGTCAATGGTAACGATATACGTTTCAGACTTGTTTCCGGCAGAATCTGTCACATAGAACTCGTATTTTCCCTCCTCTGTCAGCATCGTATCAACGGAATAGGAAATGTACGAATTGCTACCGGGCGTTTTGACATAAAGATTTGCAACGCCGCTCGCGTCGTCCGAAGCCGCAAACTTCACATAATTTTTGTTGGTATATTCACCACTGTTTACATTCGATTCGGCCGCAGTAATCTGTCCTGTCGGTTTTGTTCTGTCAAGCAGTACGTTTACCGCTGCACTCTGATTGCCAGCATTGTCCGTCGCATAAAAGGAATATTCCCCCTCGGCCGTCAATTGCGTTCCGCTTGTATATTCCACGAAATTGCTTGCGCCGGGCATTTTTACAAAAAGTTTTGAAATCCCGCTCAAAGAATCCGCAGCGCTCATACGCACATACTCTGCGTTTGATTTTGCGCCGTCAGAAACGTTCTTACCTCCCGCATTTACGGTCACAACGGGCTTCGTCCTATCGACCATAATGTTGACAGTCAAACTCTTATTGCCCGCAGCATCGACGGAATAGAACTCGTATTCGCCCTCGTCCGTAAATTTTGTTCCCGCCGTAAAAACAGTAAATTTGCTCTCGCCGGGCTTTTTGACATACAATTCAGCCAAGCCAATGTTGTCCGTTGCCGAATAGGTTATGTCTACCGCGTTTGTAAAACTCCCGCTTGCTGACAGCGTACCGACCGGCGCGGTTCTGTCCAACGTTACGATATACACATTCGACTCATTTCCGACTTCATCTTCCGCATAGAAAGAATACTGTCCTTCGGTCGTTAGCTGTGTCGTTGCATTGTAAGCGGCATAATTCTTGTCTCCCGGCATCTTCACATATAATTTAGCTACGCCGCTCATCTCGTCCGTTGCTTCAAAACGGATATATGCGGCATTGATATGGCTGCCGTTCTCAATTTTCGCCGTACCGCCGTAGATCTGTCCGACAGGTTTGGTGTTGTCAAGCATAATCGTCAAATGTATGCTTTCGTTTCCTGCAATGTCCACAGAATAGAACTCATATGTCCCGTCGCCCGCAAGCTGTTCCCCCGCCGTATAAGCCGTGAATGAATTGCTGCCAGGCTTTTTCACATAGCATTTGGAAACTCCGCTCAGCGCGTCTGTTGCCGTGTATTTTACATAAGCTGCCCCTGTTTTCGCGCCGCTTGACATTGATTGCGTGCCGCCGTACACTGTTCCGACAGGCTTTGTGCGGTCAAGCGTAATATTGTATGTCTGCGACTGATTGCCGGCACCGTCTACGCAATAAAATTCATACTTTCCGTCAGCGGTAAACTGCGTACCGCTTGTATAGCTGATGAAAGAACTACTGCCCGGCTTTTTCACATACATAGCCGACACGCTGCTTGCATTATCACTGCCGATGAATTTAATATACGAACTATTGACAATGCTTCCGCTTGGCTTTTCTGTTGTCCCTCCGTACACCATTCCGGTCGGTGCGGTATTGTCAAGTGCGATGCTGTATGTGCTTGACTGATTGCCTGCCCTATCTACAATGTAAAACTGATACACCCCTTCTGTCGTCAGCGGACTGTTGCTTGTGTAAGATTTATAACTCGTTTCGCCCGGTGCTTTTACATAGCAGTTTGCTACGCCCGAAAGTGAATCCGTTGCTACGAACTTAATATAAGCACCTTTGACGGAACTGCCGCTCGATACGGAAGTCGTTTCCTTATATACCGTTCCCGTAGGCACTGCGGTATCAAGACATACGCTGCTTTCCGCAGATACATTTCCTGCATTATCGTAGGCACGGAAATAGTACCAACCATTTGTTGAAGTCGCAGGAATAGTCGTCCCAGACGTATAAGATGTCCATGTGCTGCTCCCCGGTTTCTTATACTGCAAATAATTTATTCCGCTGCCCGTATCGGTCGCTGAATAAGAAAAGGCTTTATTAGTGTAACTTCCCGATGAAAGCGTACCGCTCGTGCCTTTGATTGTACCGGTCGGCACAACACTGTCATAATAAACATAATAGTAGGACGATTGATTGCCCGCCTTGTCTACGGCATAGAATGTATACCTTCCGTTTGTACTTCCTGCCGAAATCGTTTTAGAAGTTGCCGTCGTGGACGAATAGATACTCGCGGTCGGCGCTTTCCAATACAGTTTGTCGATACCGCTCAACAAATCGCTTGCCGTAACCGTAAATGCCTTGTTTGTATACTTGCCCGTTGTGGAAACAGATGCCCCGCTGATTGTAGGTCTATTTTTATCTACAATAAAATTGAATGTGACCTTTGTACTTGCATCACCGATCATACCGGAGTAATCCTGCCCCGTTGTCATAGTCAGCGTATAGCTCCCATTAGTGAGAGTAGGCAACGTATAAGTAACCGTCTTTTCGCTCGATTTTGAACTGTTTTTCTGCTTATCCGCACTTGAATATGTAACAGGCCCGGTAAGTGCAAAATCTTTGACGTATCGCGTATATGTATAACGCCCAAGTTCTGTCTTTTTCGTAAGAACGACATCCACCCTGTTTGGCGCAAAATTGAATGCTGCGCCGTCGGATACTGTTCCGGAACCTGTCGCGCCTGAAACGTAGATATAGATGCCTGACGTACCCGTTGCGGTCAGATCAAGTTTGTATTTTGTCGAACTGCTGTAAGCATATGCCGTGTTTCCGCCGGTCGTAGAAAAAAGAAAACCGAACACACAGCATAAAAGCAAACAAAATGCAATAAGCATACCCGCAAAGGTCAGTTTCCTCTTTGTAGTCAATTCTGTCTTTTACCTCCTTTTCATTCTCTGATTTCTAAACGAATGTCTCCGTTTTTCATTTCTTCCACGCGGTCAATTGCGTCCTGTATTGCCGAACCGCGTTCGCTTTTACCGCCTGCGCGGGTTTTTAGCTCCTTCAATTTTCCAATTACTTTGTCATATTCCCCCGACTGAACAAGGACGAATATGTCGCTGTTCTCCTGCTCCGTCGCAAATCCGTGCAACGATTTGGCTATCAGCGTTTGCAGCTTTTCCGTTGCCGCCGACCTACGTCGCCGTTCCGCGATCTGTTCGCGCAATCCCCCGCCGCCGTTTCTGCCGATGCCTGCTCGCCTGCCCACAAAAGTGCGTTCGTTACGTTTTTTCATATCGTAATACGCCGCATTTTCATCGAAGTATCTACCTGTCCGCAAAATCTGTCTGCTCTCCCGCAAATCGTAAAACTTGCTTGCATAACTTGGCGTGAATTTTGCTCGGATTGGCTGATACCCGAATACCGTTACGATTGCATTGCCCATATTCCCCTTACTGTTGAGTTGCTGTAATTCGGACGGATATATGAGCGGGCGCTCCTTGACTGATGTGTTGGAATTCACATCGTCCGCACGCACAGTATTGAACCCGACCGACCTCTGTAAAATACTGAAATTACCGCAACGCTTGGAAAATTCTTCTATCGTCTTATAGTCCGTCGTACCGATAAAAATTTGCGTGTTGCAATTCGATTTGATAATATCTGCACTCTTATCGTCATAAACTTTGGCAAGCTGCGCATAACTCTGAACGACAAGATTGAGCCATATGTTACGGCTGCGCCCTACCGTAATCATCTGCTCCAACTTCTGCACTTTCGGCAACTGTCCGAACTCATCGAGAATAAAATAGACAGGTCTCGGCAGGGAAAGGCTTTCGTATGTATTCGCCTTGTATACAAGTTCTTTATATGCTTGCAAAATCACCATTGCTGCAAGCGTATGCCGCGTTTCCTTTTCGTCCGGTATCTGCAAAAACAGCGCAATCGGCTTTTCCCCCATACTGCCAAACTCTATCTCGTTTTCGCTTGTAAGAGCGCACAGCGACATATCCGCTAACATGGAAATTTTATCGAACGTACTCGACAAGTAACTGCCCCGCGTCTTTTCCGAACTGTCGAGGACTTGTTTGGACAATGTGACCGCTCTTGAAAGCGGACTGCGCCCACGGAAATAGTTGAGCATTTCCGCACAATCATTTTCCGTATTTGTCGCTACCTTCATAATGGAATAGAAGTTATACTTTTCCTTTGTAAGACCGTTTTCCTGCTTTTCGCTATCCTCCAACATCGCAAGCGCAATGGCGAGAATAAAGTTCTTTGCCCCACTCTCCCACATAGGTTCGTTTTTGTTTGTGACCGGACACAATACTGAAACAATGTCGTTCAGATCCTCATAGACAACATCATTGAGTTGTTGCTTTTTTACCTGTAATGCGGCATCCCTCTTTTTTGGATCGTAATACAGTTTTCCCTCAAACTCATAGCAACCTTTATCCTCATGCACTTTTACTTCCTTTTCAAGATGCAGCATGCGTTGATAGTTCAGGTATGCTCGTTCCAGCGGATTCCAACGCACCGAATTATATGGATTGCGCAAATCGAGAATCTGTACCTTGTATCCGGTCTTTTTCAGTTTCTTTGCGTGCAACTGATACAACTCCCCTTTCGGATCGGATATAAGCATGGACGGTTTTGTTTTACTCTCCGCCAAAATTTGTATCGCTGGATTGACAAAAGTCGTCGTTTTGCCGCTACCTGTCGTACCGATGACGAGCGTATGCGTGGGCGGCGAAAAAGTAACTTTTAATTTCTTTCCCTCCTCATACGCCCGAATCGGTATCCCCTTTATCTCTTTTTGCGGCAACTCGTCATATGATATAATCTGAAAATTCTGTTCAATCTCGTTTTCCGTCTGAAAGTGCGCCTGTTCTAAATTTGCAGAAATGTCCTTGTCCCGTTTGTTGCCCTTGATGATATTCTTGGAATTGAATATCCAATAATGCGTGTAATAGTAATACAGCACGATAAACAGCGCCACCAAACAGAACGCACCTGTATACAGGAATGTCTTGCCGTCAAAAAGCAACCTCGCCGAAAAATTCAGTTCAAACCCGCCCTCAACAAAACAGTTCAATGTAAATCCAAAAAAATAACAGCAGAAAAACACTACTCCGAAAATAGCCGCCCACTTAAAAACCCTCGCCCTCTGTCTCCATAAGAATGAGAAAAACTGCTTTGTCTTATCTTTCACCCACCTGATTACTCTCTTGAACATTATTCGGCCTCTATCACTCCTTCTTCTACCAACCTCTCATATTCCGCTTTTGCAAGTTTGCGCCTATACTCCTCAAAACAACGAATCGCCTCATCATCCACATCCGCACCAATTCGCACCGCCCGTTCCAACAGATATGACCTGTATCGTTTCTCCACCCGCTTTTTCGATAATTCTCTCTTACATCGGTTCACCTCCCTGTCGCCCTTTTTCTTTATATCCAACGCAGCTTTAATTACCTTGTCGCCCAGCCTGCGATAGATGTCTTTTATATATTTGTCTCCAACAAGATACTTTTCCGTATCCTCTATTTTCTGATCCTCACAAATGCGCTTACGATTCAGGTCAAACCGCGCCACGTCCGCGCAAAAAGCATCGAAGTCCCGTTTTAATCCCGGATTGTTCCGTATAATAAAATTCACGATTTCAACGATCTGCGGACGAAGCGCATCCAAATTTTTGCTCCCGTAGCTGATGCGCCCGTCTGTAGGCAAGGCCCGATACAATACAAGGAGCTTCTTTTTCAACTCCCGCTCATAATCGTTCCACCCGTGCAAATGGAACAATGTCTCCTGCGCTGATTCCGTAAAATTACGCCTGCTACGCTTTAAGTCAAAGTTTGCATCAGTCAATCGTTCCTCAATAGCTATGCGAAACGCATTGAGCGCATCCTGCGAAATCGTACCGAACCGATAGCGAAGTTCCGGACTGTTTTCTCTGCGAAAGCGCGGCTCCTTCTCAAAAAAACCGAGATGAATGTGTTGATTGTCCGTATTTTCGTGAAGTCCCGCATACCACACCACATTGTCCGACGCTATACCTATGTTCTTAAAGAACTTCGGGAGTTCCAAGCGCAAAAGTTCCAATGCGTCCTTGTACGAAGTCATATATTTATTCCCGAAATTCTCCGTAAAACTGATGACTGCGTGCCAAATATTGCTGTCCGTGGAACGAAGTAATGTACGCAATTCCTTGATTTGCGACTTCTTCATCAAACCGCGTGCATCAAATATCCCGCTACTCTTTTCAGGATTACCGGCATAACCAAGATAGTCTCCCGCATCGATTCCCTTGTTGACGTATTTCAGGAAATCATCTTGCTGTCTGCAAGCATAGAATCTGCGTTCTGCAAGATATTTCGGCTTTACGGAGTGCAACCGATTCAGCGTTTCGTCATTCGGCGCATATCCGATACTCACCAATACATTCGGCACACCCATTCATGTTTCAGCTCACGAGTCTATCCTCGTCCTCCTCCGTTTCCATACTTTCGTCGTCCTCATGCTTTTCTTCTTTTATAAGCTCATCGAGCAACATAGCAAGAAATTCCGCGAATCGTTTTGGCACATCGTCCAAATAACCGAGTTCTATCTGTACGGGTGTGACCGGTTCGTCTTTCAGAATGGCAAAAACCATATTGTAGATGGATGAGGACAAGCGTTCCGACATCTTCAGATGCGCAAGCAGTCCTTCGACATTCTGCTTATTATAAAGGTGCATTCCCTCGATAAGTTCCTTAATTTGCTTGAGTGTTTCCGCGTTGCAGTTGCACTCATGTGAAATGGGAATTGCATTCGCTGCCGCAACCGGAGTCGTGGGAGGCGTAGGAAATTCTTTCAATTTTTCCCGCACGCCAAGTTCCAGAAGTTCCAAAAGCAGCTGATTCTTGCTCTGATACCTGTTCGGATTGAATTTCATAATCATGTTCATTTTTTCGATGAGCTTTGTATCGTAAATGCGCAGCGTAAGTTTAGTTTCAAATTGCCTCATTGTCTTTCTCCTTAAAAAATTTTTTGTTTCAACCGTTCAAAGAATAATCGTACTGTCCTTTGAATCATCTCCTCTTCGTAGCCTTGTACTGCGACGAGAAAACGTACCGTCTTATCTTCACGGAAAAGCGCATACAGCAGTTTTCTTTCATCTGTCGAAAACATATCGAACAGATGATGGATTACATCGGGATAGCCTTGCTCGTCCAGCACATCTTCCAATACATAAAAAAAGTCTGCGCTTGCCTCTACCCTCTCCGATTCAATAGTGCCTTTGTATGCGTGGCGCATACGGGCGATGTGCTTTTTGTAGTTCAGGCGCTTATGGGCAAGCAACATCGATGAACCCAATTTTTCATTGACCGGAATATACATCTCCGTATTTCCGATCAAGGCATTCAGATATTCCATAAATCCTCCTTAATTTCGGGCTGCAACACAACCCTCTCACCTAATAGAGAAAAAACGGCATACCCTCAAGTACTTTTCTTGAAAATTTTTTTAATTTTTTTTCAGCACCTTTCTGAGTTGGTTATATATGCGGGATACTCTGTCGGATATAGCCTGTTCGGAAACGCCCTCTTCCCTTGCAATTTCTGCCTGCGACATGTTCAATACAAAGATTTTCTTTAATGTCCTTTGTTGTAAAGGCGTCAGGTGAGGTATTGCACTTTTCAGGGTTACAAGCATTTGTTTTCGTTCGGCTGCATCTTCACGAGAAATCATGCCAGCCTCTATATCTGCTCCTTCGTCCGCAAATTCATGTCCAGACTCCTGAATTGCATCAAGCGATGTGGTATGATACTCCTCATAAGAATCATTGCGCCAAGCCTCACGTTTGACCTCCATATATGTTTCCGCGACCTTGTCAGAAACCTCAACATATACCGTTTTCCCTTCCCCGTCCTTAAAATAAATACGTTTCATTTGAAATCCTCCGATTCGATTTTTTTGAAATCGCAATCGGACGGATCTCGCCCGTAACAACAAAAAAGCGCCCGACTGCGGAAGAATCCGGGCGCAAGCAGACGGAGTTATTTTTCGGAAAAATAAAAAAGCCCGACAAATAAAATCCGTTTATCTTACTCGGATTCTATTTGTCAGGCCTATATTTCCTTAATTTAAGGGGTGATTATAAGCTATCTCTGCGACAAATGTTCGCCGACATTCCGGTCATTCCTCAACAGCGGGTATGACTCTCGAATGAGGCCCTTATTCGATTGTTGTCTTTTGAAATTATGTAACCTTTTTTAATACTTGTTCTTGTTGCGTGGTTACGACTGTATCGTCGCGGACTTCGGCATATACCGTTTTTTTACATGTCGGGCAGTACATTTCTACCACCGAACCCGGTTCAGCTTTACAAAGTTTTCGTCCGCATTCCAAGCATACTACATACTTTTTCATTTTTCTTGCCTCCTTTCCCCTTTCTGAATAAAGTTTGAGATTTGAGCAACTTCATTGAGGGTTGGGGATTTCCTCTCTCAAAGTACGCTCATCCTTTTTCAGCCTTCGTATTTTTCATACAACAAATTTGTGTACGCAACCCACAACAAGCCCAAGCACTCTGCACTCCTCCGGTGCAACTATAATATCTTTCAACCGGGGATTTTCAGGATGAAGGATTATTCTCCCCTTTTCCGGTCTGAACGTTTTTATAGTTGCCTCATCTCCGATTAGCGCGACGACTGCTTGTCCGTATTCTGCGCTGTCCTGCCTCCGTATCACAACGCGGTCGCCGTCATGAATCCCGATACCTATCATGCTGTTGCCTTTTGCCCTTAGAATAAACAGTTCACCACGCCCGAACCAACTTGCTGGAATTTCGTTATTCGACTCATACTCTTCCACAGCCAGAATAGGTTCACCGCAAGTTACTGTACCAATCTGCGGTATCATGATAGTATCATTGTTTTTTTGAATCTGCCATTCTATACCGATCTTCCCGTTATCATCTTCTATCCTCCCTTCTCGTTTCAAAATAAGTACATACCGTTGTACTTTTGAGAGCGCTGGGAACTCACGCGGAAACTCGTGCATGATTTGACGCAGAGTCGGAGATCTCCCGTTCGTCCTCTGATGCTTTTTGATAAATGCTTCAACTGTTTCGAGCAACCGCTCGTCTACCGCCCTGCCGCCCGTTTTAACACCGCGCATTATTTTCTCCTTAGTAGTAATTTATCTATCGGAACTTTAAGTTCTGTTTGACTGCAAGCGTATTATATCATTTACGAACATCTGTTTGCAATCGGCTCGCGTCCCATAACCGGGAAGTGAAATAAAAAATTAAGCGGTTCGGGAATATTTCCGAACCGCTCTCAATAGTTCTCCTTAACCTTGTCCACATATGCGTCAAATTGTTCTTTAATCTGCCGCGGACTATATATTTTTATTTTTCCGATTGAACCTATCACCCACCGGAAAAACGCAGGACTCACCTGAACCGAAACAACTGTCGTGTAATATTCCTCTCCCTGCGGATATAATTTTGTTTTTTCCCCGAATTTATCGAAAATTTCTTCTATTAAATCCTCATGCACAGTAAGTTGTACTTCGGTCAGTACACCGTTGTACATGGAAAATGCCTGTCGGCGATAAGCATTTATATTAAAGTTTTCAAAGTCCGCTCTTTGATCAATACTCTCTGGCTCTATTCTCAAATCAGCTATGCGGTCTATCCTGTAATTAGCACATCCTTTATGATTATTGTCATAACATACGACATAATAATTCTCGCGGCTAAATACGAGCGCAAGCGGATTCACTATATATCTCTGTCCGTCTTTCCGATATTTGCGCTCCGCTTTATAGGTCAGATAACAGTAGCAAAAAGAGATTTTATTCCCTTGTGCTATTGCTCGCTCAATTTCGTCTATGTAATAAAAAATATATTTGCTGTCTTTCTTGACCGTATCGTAACAGATAAAATTTTGTTTTAATTTCTCCGCTTGTTTTTCTCCAGCCATGCTTGCAAGTCGGTTTACAAGCCCTTCCGTCTTGAATTCGGATATGAACGTTGCTGCCTGAACAGCATCTATAAGCACTTTCAACTCTGCTATATCAAACGGTCTGTACGCTACATAATAGTAGTGGCTTTTTTTCTTGTATGACAGTATCTCAAATCCATACTTGTTGAGTAACGCTATATCACCGGGCAATATTTTACGGGACACCTCTATTCCGCGCGCAGATAGCCGCTCGATAATCTCATTCGTTGACAGTGGATGTTCCTCGTCTGTTTCCCGCTGTAAAATATCATACAGCACAAGGAGTTTAATTTTCTGCTCGTTTGCTCTCGGCATAATTTATTTGCCCTCCATTATACCTTTTGACGGCATTAAACGTTTCTTGCGATATGCAATGTTCTATACGGCAGGCATCCTGCTCGGCCGTAGCCGAATCAACCCCTAAACTTATCAGTAGTTTCGTAAGTTCACAATGGCGTTCATAGATCTCTTCGGCCAAAATCCTACCTTTTTTCGTAAGTCTGATCAACCGCGATTCGTAAGTCACATAGTCCTTTGCTTGCAAATTCTTGATTGCATGACAAACCGATACTTTGGAAATCCGCATTTGATTCGCAATATCCACTGCCCTGACTTTTTCGTTGGATTTACAGAGCCGCAAAATTGTTTCCAGATACATTTCCATTGACTCATTGTGCAGCATTTTTCCCATTATCCTTTGCAATCTGAAAGGCGGGACGTTGTTTCATCCCGCCCTCAAATTTAATTTATTCGATAGCATTCTCTTGCAATTTCTTGGCTTTCTTCTTTCTGCGGACAAGTATGACCGTAACCATTACAGCCGCCGCAACCACAAGCACGCATGCGACGAGGATCACGGCATACCCCCACATCGGCATGGCGAATGCCACGCCGGGAATACAGACGATGAAAGTGCCCGTCCTATCCGTATCAAACTTCACATACCGCCCATAGCCGTCTGCGGAAAGTTCGGTAAGCGCGCCGTCCTCCGCCATGTGATAGACAACGACTTCGTTGCGGTCATAGGTCATATCTGCCTGCAAATACAGCGTGATGTTTCCCTCCAGCGTCGCCGCCGTTCCGTCTGACTGAACAAACGAAATACCGAACACCTCGAAGTTGTCCGCTATGCTCGCCATTTTATCTGCCGCCGTCGCAAAAATGCTGCTTCCCGCCGTGATGCGGCTGGCAAGCAACGACGTTCCCTCCGCAAGCACACCGTTTGTGTCCTCAAACTTTGCGAGCGTGCTGCCGCCCGCAACAGAGGTTATCGCCACGTCGTATTCCGTATAGGTATTGTTGCCGAGATTAGTCTTATACGTTGCGCTCTCCGCACGGTACACGACATGGTACTCCCCTACGTTTTCCAGAGTAAGAGAATTATTTGTGACAGATATTTCCGTCTGCTCGCCGCCCTGCACATAATACGCCGAAATGCTCACATCAAGGTTTTCATTGCCGAGCGCTGCCGTTGCGGAAGGAATGGGAAATACCAAGCCGCGCGACGCCTCGTACTCCCTGCCCGCCGTCGTTTGGATGACGGGAACGTACTCCGCAGGGCGTTCGCCGACATCAACGTAATCTCCCGTGCGCGTTCCGGCAGACAAATCAAGCGTGATGGAAAAATCCACCGTCATGCTCATAGGTACGATATACGCCGTGAAGGAAAGACTGCTTTGCAAACGCTCGGCGGACATGGTATAGGTGTAATACGTCCAGCCGTTCTCCGTCCGCACGGTGTAACCCGTCTGCATATTCCCGCTTTCCAGAACGAGGTCGTCCACGCTTGAACTGTGACCGAAAGTCATGTAGTAATTATCGTCGCTCTTTTCTACGGTTGCCGAGGACGAAAAATTATCCGCACCCATTGCAAGTCCGCTTAAATTGACGGGAACGGAATACACGCCGTCCGAACTTGAAATAGGGCTTTCCGCATATGCCGTAAGCCCGCCGCCCATAAGGGCGGCAAGCATTATAAGGCACATAGACAATGCGGCGAAAAGCGCGATGAGGTTATTCCTCTTCTTTACCATACTTCATTTCCCTCCGCATCCTCGAACACGGCGACGAGCTGTAACATCTTGTAGGTACTTCCGATCGCCGTACCAGTGCTATTACAAAGTTCAGAATCCACAGTATCATTTGCGAGGTCAAAGATTTCTCCTATACCCGTGATTGTTCCGTCATCATCCACTACGGCAATATGCCAACCGACGAAGGTATATCCGTCTTTCGCAACGGGTGTTTTTACGCCGGAAACATAGTACCCGTCATTCACCTCTTCACGCAGGAAGAAACTGTTGGAATACTGACTGTCAATAGAATAGCTTACAAGCAGACGTTCTCTGAACTCAGCCGTGATCGTCAGGTATTCTGCAAGGTCGGGATCATCATAATCCACGGCGTCGATCGTATATCTGCCCGTTACGACAGACTGACCGAGGAACCCTCCCGTCCAGCCGACGAAATTATAGCCGCTTGGAGCCAACGCCTGAAAATTACTGAAATCGACAACATAAACGCCGCTCGAATTCATATAAATCGTCCTTTGCTGCGTCTGTCCGTTAGAGGCGGCGGTGATTGTTATGCCGGGATCCCATATTGCATAAACGACGGGATCGCTGTCGCCGAAACGAGAGATGAAATCGGTGATCGAATACCCTGCCGAAATAACGGACGCCGCACGCGCCGACCCATTTTCTTCCATTGACCAGCCGAAAAAGATATCTTTTCCCTTGGCAAAATCAGTAGACGAAAGTGATTGTATCACCTGCAACAGACTATACGTCTTTGTATATGCATACCCTTTGCTGCCGTCGGCAAAAGTGTAATCCACGGCATCGCGCATGATTCCGTCGGAGAACGGGTGCTCTTCATCCGTCACATATGTAACGGACACTTCGCCCTGACCGTCCAGCACATACACATCCTGCGTCAGCGAAAACGTAAATCTTTCAGTCGATGAAAGCGATATCGAAAACATGTAAGTCAGTCTGTATTTTCCCGTTTCCGAAAAAGTCATCGAATATTGCTGTCCCGACAGCGACAAGCGCACCGCCCTTGCCGACTGCACGTTGTTTAACACTTCATTGCTGTCAAGCGAAGCATACTTTGCGGCGCTTACCGTAAGAGCGCCGAGAGAATTGCCCTCCATGTCATATACATACGGACGGATGAACGTGTATTCATATCCCGTAAAGTAGTCTTCCTCGTCAACGGAACGGAAATCCCTGTTTCCGCTGAATGTGATGCGGGAAACATACCGCATCGTGAAGGAATGCTCGCCCCGCGTGTAATTCAATGTAAGAACCGCGAAATTGCTTTGAGATATGCTTTGCCACAACTGCTGCGCACGCTCTTCCGTCATTTCCTTCGCAGAATATTCCGACGAAATTCCGTCAAGATACAGCCGATAAGACGAAAGCGCAAACCTGTAATCGCCGCTCGAAGTGTGCAGATAATAATCCCGCAGCAATTCGTCGAGATAATTCTCGGCGTTGAGATACCCCGTCGCGCTTGCCGCCGCGCCGAGCAATGCGCCGTTCGTATCTTCTTCCAACGTCCCGGAATCGTACATGGTGCCGCTGCCGGCTTCATCGTCCGTCACGCTGAAAAACGTGTCGTTTACCCCGTTCGCGCTGTACTCGAAGTAAATATATTGCTTTTCTCCGTAAATGTTGGAGATCTCATAGACGACCAGTCTGTAATCCGTCGCCATCGTAAAATCCGACACTTCACGCGAGACGGCATGCAGATAATAAACGCCGTTTTGTTCCGTGTAATACGCGACTTTCAGATCGTTCAGCCCCGACGTTCCGCTGTCATAATAATCGCCGACAAAGCTCCCGCTTTTTGCTCCCCATGTGTAAGTCACGACGGGATAAGCGTATTCGCTGTCCAAAGTGATCGCATCGTCCGTAACATAGGTATTTTTATTTCCCTCCGAAAGGCTCCAATTTCCCTCCACCGTTATCTGCGGCTCCTCGTACAGTACGGCTTCAACAAGCGAAATTCGTCTGTTCCCCGCACTGCCAGATGAGAACAGTATGGCAACGCTTTCCTCCATGACAAAAGAACCGTCAACCGATACGGGCTGCGCAAAATCGGGTTCGCCATTCACCATCCGGTATGCCTGCCAGCTTACGGTGTTAAAATCGGCGTCGGAGTCCACCTTTTCTGCATACAGCTCGGAAAGCACGACCGACTGCCCCGCCCGATACGATTTTCCGAGGCGGTACTCGTCGAATTCGCGCATATTGGCGGATGTAAACGTGCCGAGCGTCATGGAATCGTAGTAAAGTTTTTCTCCGTTTTCGGCAGCGACTGTCGGATCATACCCGAAAATCTCGCTCGAAACCGAGAAATACGCAATGTCGTAGCGCGAGTCGGCAACCGTCTGCGCGTTGGTCGAGGCGGTGGGCGCAACGGTGATGCGGCTGTCGTAAGCCGTCCGCGACTGATAAGAACTGTTCAGCCCCGTTGCCGTGAAAAAGTAATTTACCATGCGCGTGGAAAGCCCGTATTCTTCCGTCGCGTCGAACGTCTTGCCGCGTTCGTTCAGATCGTCTATATCTCCCGGATAATACTGTATCTCTTCTTCGGCGACAAAAGCGTCACCTTCCAAAGGCTCGTAGTCAATGGAAGTCAGCTTTACGATATGCTCGTAATCTATCGTCATCAAAGTGTGCATTTCGCCCAAATCGACCGCCACTTCCATAAACCCGGTCGGAGAACCGGAAAGCACGAGCGCAGTCTGCAAATTATCGCCGAGATCGATGATGCTGTAACAGTTGCCCGTTTCGGCATGAAATTCTACGGAATACTCTTTATACCTTCCAGCATTGTATGTTTCAGGGTAATAATCGGACTCGACGCCCGTCTGCCCTTCATAATCGGAAATATCGACCTCGTAACAAACCTGCCACGGCATAAAGGTAGCCATTCTGTCGTAATAGTTCGCCGCAAGAGGTTCGAGAAGTTCGCCCAGATAATATTCCGTAATGCCGAAATAGGGATACAGCGGTTTTACGAGCGTGTAGTTCCCGCCTTCGGCAATGATATACGAATAGACGGGGTTGAAACTGTCCATCATCGTTTCCGACATATCGAGTTGCGACATATAGGTACGGACGAGATAGTACCCGTCTTCGAGCGGCACGGACGTATCTTCGAACGGGCGGGAAAAACCTATCAGCCTTTCAATGGAAAATTCTACGGTATACGTCGTCTGCGTGGCAAGGCGCTGTTCGTCCGTAAGCCCATCCGTCTCCCAATTTATCGTGGAAACGTAGAAGTAGATGGGTGTGGAAAGATCCATACCCGTAATATCTATATAAAGCGTCTTTAACGTATCTGTGTACGAATCGACGGTATCTGCAATGTAAATATCCGAATCGTTGAGCGCAGAGGCAAGCGTCACCTCATACGATTTATAATCGGAAAGTGAAAGCGGTTCGAGCGCACGGCAGTCGTACTGAATTTTCAGAAGAAGACCGTCGTCCGCCTTTTCGATATATGTTTCATCCGTCACAATATCGTCTGCCCAATTTTTATAGCCGTATTCTTCTGCAAGTTCGCCGAGACTGAGAGTATCGTCCACGATAGCGGCATTGTAATCTATATCGTAAGTGCCGTTAGCAGAGAGCGCTTCCTGCTCCCACTTTGCGTACAGTACCACATCGCGCATATAGAGATACAATATCCCGTCGGAATACGGCTTTGTATAGGCAGAATCGAAATACCAGCCCGAAAAGACGTACCCCACCCTTGTAGGCACGGGCAGCGTCGGCATATTCTTCGCCGTGTACGTCATATCGGCGACGGGCGCGTCTGCGTCCTCCGCTACAAATGAAATGGTATATTCCGTATCCCCGTAAACATTTTCGAGAATGTCTTGCGGCGTCTGTCCGTTATAGCCCGAACACGCCGTAAAACATACGGACGACAGACAAAGTACGGCGATGAGTATTGCAAGTATCGATTTCTTTTTCATTTTTGTTTTGCCTAAAAAAATTTATCCGCGCCCGCCCGAAGACGGGCGCGGACTACTTGTTGATTTATTGCCCTAAAATAGTATTTTTGTCCATTTCAGCATCGCTTGTAATTTTGTTTTGGGAATTAGGAACACCTTCCCACCAGCCTTCTTCAAAAATTGCAGAACTTTGACTCTGCAAATCTTCCTGCGAAAGCCATGTATCACCTTCGGGGCCATACCAATAAATCGTATTATATTTCTGTTCTCCTGTAGAAGTGTACCGCATATCGGTAAAAGCATTCGTATGCACCTTAGATACAATGCCAAACTCGATTGCGTAATTAACAAAATATACAGAACCCTCCATAACCTCAAATCGAAGAACTGCAGTTTTTAACAAAGGCATCATTGTTGCAAAAGCAGCAGCCCTATATGAACTACCGATTGCGAGAGGATATCCCGCCGTCGGGTCGCCACCAGCAATAGCAATCAATCTGACATCGATTACTGTAACGTCCGACCCATCAGAGGCCTTCTCTGTTCCCTGTTTTACATATTGGACGATTTCAAGATACATATTACTTGCGCCCATCGCCCAATAGAACTCGCCTGTTTTCAGATCATCCGCAACATATTCGCCAGCCATCGCTCCCTGAAGTCCAAGGAGAACATAGCGCGATTCTTCGCCCGCAACAGGTGTGAACGTTTCTATCGCCAATGTCTTAAAAGCATACGGCTGAATATCGGTGAGATCAGCAAGCGGCAGAATCATGGTAAGTTCATCCACACCGCCTTCGGTGTTGACCGCCCAATTGCCGTCGGAATCCTGCACGCAACCGGCGTTTTCAAAGGCGCTTTCACCGATGACGGAAAGTCCGCCGGGAGCAATATCCACAAGCCTTAAATTACTCATATTCATAAATGATTCTGCGCCGATCGTCGTGACGGTATTTGCAATATACACTTCGGAGATCCCCGTACCTTTTTCACCCTTGAATGCGCCGTCCGCAATCGCCGTTACAACATATCCGTCTATCATGTCGATATTAACACGGTAAGTACCGTCGGTAAGCTGTTCCGCAGTAGCAGAATTGAACCCGGTAACGGTTGCCGTTTCACCGTCTGCGTTGACCGTATAAGTAAAGCCGCCCACCTTTGCATAGCATTCGACGGTAATATACATGTTGGAAGTGATCGTACCGCCTTTATATTCCTTACCTATATTGCTTACTATTACATTATACCTGCTTTCAGAAACATTCGCTTTTTCAAGGATCTCGGCTACCGTAAGACTATCGCCGCTTTTATAGCCCGTTAATTTCTGTGTGCTTACCTCATTATCTCGCACAAAAGAAACCGTCAAACGAACTTCCACAACCTCGCCCGTCGCGACATCGCCGATGAACACAACTTTGACGTCATCTTCAAACTCGCTACCGTTATACGGAACACCTGAAGTGGAAACAAACGCATAGTCGCTTACGGGCAAATCTCCTGTACGCGCTATCGTGACATAAGTGATCTCATCGAGATTGGAAACGATTGCATACGAATAACTCTCCGTCTCCGATGCAGGCGTCACATCGGGATTGTTGATCACTGCACGCGGGGTAAGCCGATTACCAGTGTATGCCGTATAATCTTCCGCCGCGTTATTATAACCTACTTCTCTGAAAGTAGAAGGCAAGTCAAGATAATCAAAATCCATATTAGAAAGCAGATACACCTGCACGCCCGTTACACCTTCTTCCACGACAAGTCTGCCCTCATCCGTAACGTTCGACTGATATTCCGAGCACAGAATTTTGCTGTCGCCGTCTACATGGTACAGTCTGCCGTCATCATACTCAAAATGGTCATTTTGGGAAAGGTCAAGATTGCCGGGAACAGCTACCATATTGGTTACCGTCGAGGGGATTATGATATTGAAGTCATATCCGGCTTCTCTGTAATCAACAGAGATACCCTCTGAATAATCGCCCCAAAAACAATCTATAATAACTTCAAGCCCTTGGGGAAGGAGCAAATCTTTCAAACTGCCAAATCCCCATACGGAGCGTTCAAGAACCTTCAATGTTCCCGGCAAAGAAATCTCTTCCACTAAACTTTTGTTATTGCTCATTTGCAAACCGGAAATATATTCTATCCCGTCCGCAAAAATGATTTTGGTAAGTGATTCCGTGTGGTCTAATACGGTACCGAATCCATCAAATACGACACCTACCACATCTCCGTTGATAGCTTCACCGCCACTATTAACGCCATGCACATCGTTTGAAAGAAACGATATAACAGGGTATGTGAGATAATCGCCATTGACTATATTTGACACATAATATTTGTTTTCTTGTCCTTCAATGGAAGCATACACAAGCCCCGGCGTTTTCCAAAGCACGGTCACAACTTCGTTTTCGTCAAACGTGTCCGCCGTAAAATCAATGGCGTTGCCTTTCGAATCGTTGTAGGAAATGTCCTCGTCGTCCATATAACGCTTTACAAAGTCATCCACCCTTGCATCGGGCGCGCTCGTCAATGTGCCGGGCGTTACAAGTTCGGTGTGCAGCGTTTCATACCCGTTATCATAGGTGATCTGCGCCATATATCTGCCGTAGAGCGCGGTGGCGTCCATGCCGTCGGAATACTTTTGCGTAAACGCGGCGTCCGTGTACCAACCGTCGAACGTAAGATTGTCGGAAAGCGCGTCCGCCTCATATTCCGACGTCGTTTCGGAAAGCGCGGAGAGCGTACCCGCAATCTGCGTAGCCGTACCGCTGCCGTCCGTAATATTGAGTGTAATGTTTGCCTCCGCCATGAGCGCATACACGGTAATATCGCCCGAAACGGAAGTTTCGTCAAACACATTATCCGCGCTGCAAGCCTCGTCGGTGTACCAGTCGCGGAAGGTATAGCCGTCCACGGTAGGTTCGGCGGGAAGCGTTACCGAGCCGTCGTCGTTGGTATCGACGGTCGTGTATTGCTGCCAGTCGCCCGTCGTGCCGTTTTCGCGCACCATGAAAGTGACGGTGTACGTTTCACTGCCGCTGCATGCAGACAGAGCAAACAAACCTATCGCGCACAGCATCACGAGCGCCAGAATGATCAGAATTCTGTTCTTGATCTTTGCCATAAAAACTACTCCTTTATAAAATTTATTTGTGAAAAAACCGTTTTGCGGTCATTTCCTATGTCATTATGCCCGTCATATATCGTAACGGGACAGTATCTGCGCAGGCGTCTGCCACAGCACGAACAGATACGGTATAAGCGATATTGCAAGCATAAGAAGTCCGCCTGCCGCCATAACGCCCAGCGCAATGCCGACAAACAGCCCGAACGCCACGTTCATGACCGCATACCGCACGCACATGAGCGCAAACACGATGAAGTAGAATACGAGATAGCCTATCATGTTGCTCACCAATGCCGTCAGCATCTCCTTGAACAGAAGATTGCTCCTGTTCACGCCGATCGCACGGTAAATGCCGTATTCTTTGCTGTTTTTAATGCTCCCCGATTTTTCGATAAAGAACCACACGATGAGCAGCAGCGCGAGCACGACGAAGAAGATTGAAAGATTGCTTGTCGCGTCGCTCATAATTTCTGCGTTCTCACGCTCGTACAGCGCATTGATGTCGATACTGCGGATACCGAGCTGCGAGAGCGTACTCGTAAGAGAGGCAAGCTGTTCCCCTCCGCTCGTCTTTATCTCGAAGTAGAACTGCGAGGCAATGCCCGCGGAAGAGCTCGTACCCTGCAATGCGTCGATGTCCGGCTGCAGCGCGACAAAGATGTTGGAAAGCGTATTTTCATTGACGTAAATGCGGATATCCGTATCCATTACGTCGCGCGTGATCTCGAACCGCTGCGCATACATCGGGCGGCTGCCCACGATCTGGATCGCTGTGGACGTGCCGGACGTGGAGGCGAGGCGGGAGTTGGTGACGTTTACGAGGTAATCCGCTTGCGTAGTGTCGCTCATCATCTTATACAGCGAATTTCGGTTGATCTCCACCGTCACTTCGCTGTCGCCGAGCGTAGAGCTGTCAGACAAGAGAATCTCGCTCGTATAGCTTGTTCCCGCAAAGTCGGCGGCAAAGAACAGGTTGTTGTAATCGTTGAACTGCACCGTGTTGTACACGCCGAGGAAGTTTACATAATCCACTTTATTGAGGTACACCGCGGGCGTTGCTCCGTCCGTAATGCCGCTTACGCGGTATTCCCCCTCAAACACAACCAAAAGCATGGCGCGGTCTGTGTTCAGCTCCGAAAGGCGGAACTGCGTTTTCAGCGTTTCGGCGAGCGCGCGGGAGATGAGCACCTCCCCTTCCTCCGGCATCGCGCCGTATATAAGCCCGACGCTCTCCGCCGTGTCGTCTGCCTCGATCGCTTTTGGCGCATAGTCTACCGATATGCCCGAAAGCGAGGCGATCTCGTTATACGAAAAACTGCCCTGTTTGTACTGCGTTTCAAAGAAATCTATATTCTCGTACAAACTCGTATCCAGCGTGCGCAGGTCGGTATAGGTATTCATGTTGACGTACACGCTGTCACTGTCAAGCACCTTATTCTCAATTCTCGTGTTCGCAGCCTCGAACGCCATGAGAGAAAGAAAGCACAGCACCGCCGCGATGACGAAAATGAAGATCTGTTTGAAGATGTTTGCCGTCGAATAGGCGCGTTCGCTCCCGTCCGAACGGAACAATTTGAAGATGCTCTTCCCAGTAAAAAGCCTGCCGTTGCGCTTTGCCGTGCTCTTTGCAAAGTCGGGAACAAGACGGGCGGGCTGTTCTTCCGCCTGCGCCTGCGTTCCGCGGAAGATGATCTTCTTTTCGCTCCGCTCATCCAGAACGGTGACGTTCGCACCCGCCTTTATGTAGATGTTTCCCTTATCGTTAAATACCTGTATGGTATCCTTTGCCGCAGGGGTATCGCCGTAGAACTCTATGTCCAGCGCACCCTCTTTCACCTCTCCGCGCGGCTTTTCGTCCACATAGATATTATTGTGTTCGGTGTCGTATTGGAACACTTCGCCGAGGTCGGTGTTCTCGTCCAGCCTGCCGTCCACGAGCTTTATGTAGCTGTCGGCATATTTCTTGATGAGCGTTATCTCATGCGTTACCACCACGACGAGTTTGGTCTTGGAGATCTCTTTGAGAATGTCCATGACCTTCATGGTGTTTTCCGCGTCGAGGTTGCCCGTAGGCTCGTCGGCGAGAATGACATCCGCGCCCTTGATGAGTGCGCGGGCAATAGCTACGCGCTGTTTCTGTCCGCCGGAGAGCGCGTCGCCCTGTTTGTTCTTGAACCGCTCCATATCCACGAGCGCAAGAACTTCTTCGCTTCGCCGTTCGATCTCGGCTTCGTCCTTAAAACCCGCGATGTGCATGGCGTTTTTCATGATCTCGGCGATGGTATAGCCGCGTTCCAAATAGTAGTTCTGGAAGATGAACCCGATCTTGGCATTGCGGATCTTATCCACCTTGCCCGCCACATTTTCGCCGTCGATGTATATTTTGCCGCTGTCCTGCCTGTCAAGCCCGCCGATAATGTTGAGCAAGGTCGTCTTGCCGCTGCCCGATTTGCCGTATATGGCGATGAAGCCTTTTTCGGGAAGTTCAAAGGAGACGCCCTTCAACACCTCGTTGCGGTTGCGGGAGTGCGCGTTGAATACTTTGCCGATGTTTTCGATTCTAATCATTTGCTTCCCCTCCTCAAGCTCTTACGAATGCTCTGCCCGTTGAGGGATTTATTGAATCCGAACGCCACAAGTTCGACGATGAGCAGCAACATGACTTCTATGAAGAAGTAATTGCCCGCCGAGATGAACGCGAGGCTGCTGCCCGGAATGACCGCGGCAACGAGCGATACGAGCGGCAGAAGGACAAGCGTCGGCAGGAAAATAAGCGCCATCTGGATATACAGCGAGCGGCTGGAAACCTTGTTCGGAATGCCGAGCGTTCTGTACACCGCAAAGTCCGCCTGATAGATCTTCACGCTGCGCATAAAGATGATGCCGATGAGCACGCCGACCAAAAGGCTTGCGGCAATGAGCGCCACATACCAAAGCACGTTCGACGTGAACACGTCCCCCGCGCTCTGCACATAAATGCCGCTCGTGGACAAAAGCCCCATATATCCTTCGGGAAGTTTTGAAACAGCCGCCCGCGCCGCATCGTCCGAGGAAAAGTACAGGCACGCCTGCGCAGCGGAGGAAAAACCGCCTTCAAACATGGCGGCATAGTCCGCTTCGCTCATTTCGACGATGAGTCCGTCAATGCTTTCGTTCTCTCCGCTCGCGTCCGCCACGATATACGCCTTATCCGCCTTTGCCGTAAACACCGCCGTCCGCCCCACCACGTTGAAGTAATTGGAGTTGACAAGGTTGATGTTTCCGTCCGCAAGGTTTTCGTTGACGGCAAAGGTATAGACCGTCGTTTCGTCCTCGCCCAGCCGCACCGCAGAGTTTACCGCCTGTATTTTCAGCCCGTTTTCCGCGAGCGCGCCGTAGCCGAGATACAGCCGCACATCCTCTACCGTGAGCGAAGTTTTTATCTCTATGTTTTCCAGCCCGACGCCCGCATTCGTGAACGCCGCCGCTATCGCGTTCGCGTCCCGATTTGCCGACTGCGGAAGCACCAATACGCCTTCGTTTGCCTGCAAGTTGTATTCATACGGAGAATACAGGCAGATAACTTCATAATTCCCAAGCATATCCCCGCTTTCGGGAACGGTGACTGTAAATTCGGACAGCGTTCTGTCGCCGAGGATATAACCCGCGTTCGTATCATAGGCGAGTTCGTCCAGCGTATCGGCGGAAATGCCGTCCCCCGTGCCGGATACGATGACTTTGCCCTCTATTCCCACGCCGTCCAGCGTGGTCGTGAGCGGCGAGATCAAGCTCTGCCCGAACAGCGCGATGACAAGAAAGAGCGTTACCGCGCACACCGCGAGCGCAAGGCTCATCATCGTAGTGAATTTGGGGCGGCTCTTATAGTTGAGTACGCCGATATGGAGTGTGTTTTTGAAATTATGAAAACGACTGACGGCTATCTGCTCCGTCTGTTCGCTCCCGGAGAACGGCGCGGGCGGTTCTATTTGCTTATCTTCCGAAACGCTGCCGTCATAGATGCGCACGCGGCGCGTGGCGTACTGCTTGAAAAATTCGGGGTTGTGCGTGACGACGATGACAAGTTTATCGCGGCTCACCTCTTTGAGGAGCGCCGCCACTTCTTTGCTCGCCTTGACGTCGAGATTGCCCGTCGGCTCGTCTGCGAGGATGACGGGCGCGTCCTTTGCGAGCGCGCGGGCGATGACCGTTCTCTGCTTTTCGCCGCCCGAAAGTTTGCTGCCCCGCCTGTTCATCTGCTCGGTAAGCCCCACGCGGGCGATAAGCTCTTTTGCTCTCTTCTTTCTCTCCTTCACGTCGTCCAACCGTAAAAGCGCAAGCTCTACGTTTTCCAAAACGGTGAGATTTTCTATGATATTGAAGTCCTGAAAGATGGTGGCAATATTCCTTTCGCGGTACTTTTCCCAATCGGCTTCGGAATAGTGCGACGTCGGCTCGCCGTTAAAATACAGCTCCCCTTCCTCATAGGTATCGTTCGCACCGATGACGTTCAGAAGCGTCGATTTGCCGCTGCCGCTCTCCCCTTCTATCGTCACGAACTCGTTATAATCGAACGCCAAGTCGATCCCGCGGATACCCACCGTGAGAATGTCGTTTGAATCGTATATCTTTCCGATATTTTCTAACTTTAACAGCACCGAGCGTTCTCCTTTTTCTCTTTAAGAGTTGTTTGTATTCCCGTAGCCCGCGGGCTACGGGAAAGGGCATGCCCTTTCCGCTTTTCTCACACATGAGTTCCCATATGCGAACCTATGTGCAAAAAATTTTTATCCGTTTTGCGCGGTATGCGCTTTGACGAGTGCCTGCCGCGTCGAGCCCGTAAGCGCGCATACGCATCTTACGGCGTCTCCTTTTACATCGCCTTCGTCCGCTCCGCAGGAACACAGAAACTTTCCCATCGAGCGTGCCGCCGCAAGGTACTCCTCCATCACTTGTTCGCCGAGCGGCGTCAGCCGTATTGTACGCGCCTTGTCCCGCAGGATATATCCCTGCGATTCGGCATAGACGTTGAGTTTTACCGCATACGCAGGCGACACGTTCAGATACTCTGCGACTTCGTACCCCTTTGCGCCGCGGTCTTGCCGCTGCAACTTCTGTACGGCTACAAGATATTCAAGTTGTGAATGGTGCATCATATTCCCCCTTATCCTTCACGGCGTGAAATACTCCCGCACGAGTTCTTTGCCACCACTTCTCTGAACAACGCCGTCCGCGATGAGGTATGCCTGATCGCAGAGCGCTTCGGCGCAGCGCACGTCGTGGGTGATAGTTATCATCGTGTTGCCCGTCTGTTCGTGGAGCTTGTTGAGTATCTCCACCATCTGGCAGAGCCCGTCATAGTCCTGCCCCACCGTCGGTTCGTCCAATAAAAGCACTTCGGGAGCGCACGCGACGACTGCGGCAATGGATACGCGCCGTTTCTGTCCTTCGGAGAGCGACTGCGGGTGACGGTGCCAAAGGTGCTTTATTCCGAATAATCCCGCGATATGCTCGGCGTATTCGGGCGAGGGCGCGCCGAAGTTTATCTCCTTTTCCACCGTCGGCATAA
>ERZ1108167.220-NODE-220-length-63729-cov-12.431322_pt1 | contig 63729 bp, 38 predicted proteins | sample MGYA00403703_ERZ1108167 | MGnify/ENA primary metagenome ERZ1108167 (study PRJEB35170, sample SAMEA104062411) | human gut metagenome | biome: human gut; feature: human-associated habitat; material: faeces | place: Denmark | collected 2012-05-11 ...
CCTCAATGGGGGCCGACGGGTCGTAATCAAGCACCTGCTGATTCTCCATCCATACGCAAGGCACACGGTCTCCAGTGGCTGCCATCAAGCAGGAATAGTCGAAACCGATATCTTCCGGCCCGGGGCAAACCTTTTGGTTCCAGTTTTGTGTACCTGTCTGGTCGCCCAGTCCCAAATGCCACTTCCCGATAGCTCCGGTGGTATATCCGGCTACCTTGAACATATCGGCAATCGTAGTCTGCTCGGGTCGGATAATCATTCCCGCATCGCCCCGGGCAATTCCCGTATCGGTTCTGCGCCAAGCATAATGTCCAGTAAACAGAGAGTAACGCGACGGTGTACTGGTGGAAGCTACCGCATGAGCATCCGTAAAGCGAATACCGCTGTCTGCCAACGCATCCACGTGAGGAGTTCGGACACGATGCGCACCGTAGCAACTCATGTCACCGTAGCCGAGGTCATCGGCTATGATAAAGATGACATTGGGTTGTCTGTCTGTTGCTTTCTTCTGTGCTTGAACCGGTGACGCTATCAATAAGGAGCCGCCCAGTCCCAAAAATAAATTCAGATTTTTCATAATATGACTGTTTTTCTATTAATTTCCAAATATTTTAAACCTTTCAATGAGTCTTTTTCTGTTTATTTTCCGACCTGCTGTTTCTTTTTATGCAAATCCTGAGCTGTTTTAATCTCGTTATGCATCAACCGTTGATGATATCCATTCGTTATTTTTCCCCAACCTTCTTCAATCCATAAAGGAGTGATACATTCGTTTTTCTCCCATTGATACAGCTTTTTCGCCAACTTACGATATAATCCTAGTTTTTTCAGTATCAGATTGTCCATCTCCTCCGGATCTTTTCGAATATTGTACAACACCGAATCGACTCCATAAGTAATAATTAGTTTATAATCTCCCGAACGGATGGCACGCGTATCCATCTTGCGCCAATATAGCACTTCGTGTGGTTCTCCTTTTTTCCCTTTCAGATAGGGAAGCAAAGATACACCATCTAATTTATTACGTGTTTTCGATATGCCGGCCGCATCAATAGCCGTCGCAAAAATATCCAAAGAAGAGACCAAACCGTCATAGTGCTTACCGGCGGAAATGCCATTCTTCCATACCACGAAGTAGGGTACCCGATGTCCGCCTTCAAACTTATTTCCCTTAAATCCTTTCAAAGGATAATTCGAAGACTGATTGGTGGTGGCACCTCCATTGTCACTTAAGAAAAAAATCAGTGTGTTGTCAAATTTACCACTTTCTTTTAGACCGCGAACCACAGTACCTACGCCTCTGTCGAGCGCATAAGTCATTGCGGCAAGTTTCTGTCGCGGATGTCCTTCGAACTTGGCCAAATCTTCAGCGGTTGCCTGCATGGGAGTATGCACGGCATTATAAGACAGGTACATCATGAAAGGTTGAGAACTTTCGTTGATAAACTCAACCGCCTTTTCACTAAAAGCATCAGTCAGGTAATTGTCGAATTTCACTTGTCGGTCGTTCAACAGCAAATTACGTTCGTCTCCGGGGCGATCACTTTTTTTCTCGTCATAAAAATAGTCACGGCCTCCTGCCTTCATGCCATAGAATAAATCGAATCCGCGTCTGTTGGGATGCAGTTCATCCTTGCTTCCCAAGTGCCACTTCCCGATGGCAGCCGTGCGGTATCCGTTGGCTTTAAAGACATCTGCGATTGTTTCTTCCGTCAAGGGAAGTCCGTTATTACGATTCGACAAATTACATTCATACCCGAATCGGTGACCGTAGCGTCCCGTTATCAAACAGGCCCTTGACGGGCTGCTTACCGTTGCAGCCACATGGGCATCGGTGAATACGACTCCCTCATCCGATAAAGCATCAATATTAGGGGTTTGCATCTCTTTCGAACCCATGAACCCAAAGTCATTATAACCGGCATCATCTATCAGGATAACCAATATATTGGGATTTTTATCTGTTGTTTTATTGTCTACCGCTTCTGCTATTTGGGTTTCTCCTAAGACAAACAGGCTGGGGAGACATACATATTTCAATAGATTCATTGTTTTTCTCTTTTATATTGTTATAAATCACGACTCTTATTCTATTTCTTTGTTGCTTATATTACAACTCACTCCATTATCCTTACATGCGCGATGAAGATCAAATAAGGGGTTATTATCTTTACTCCAATAAAGATTTGGAGTATGGGATTTTATCATAAATCCTCTTATTTTTTCAACGACATCAGGATATTTATCTGCAAGATTTATTGTCTCGCTCTCGTCAATACCTATATTATACAATTCTATGTCCAATCCTTTGCGCATATCAAGCACAACGCCTTTCCAGTTGTTATACTTCACAGCACAGCGTGGTTTACCTTCATACAACTCCCAATATAGATATTCATGCTGTTTTTGTGCTTTTTCATTGCCCAACAACGTAGGAAGCATTGATATTCCGTCGGTCTCCCCCTTTACGGGTTCACCTGTAAGTTCGGAAAAAGTAGGAAGAATATCCCAAAATGCTGACAAATGATTTGACACAGTACCGGCAGGCACTTTACCAGGCCAGTAAGCAAAGCTCGGGGAGCGTACTCCACCCTCGTACATACTTCTCTTCTTATCTCTCAGTTCGCCCGATGTTTTGAAAAACTCTAACGATCCAAACTGACCGTGTGCTCCGTTGTCGCTGTTGAATATAATAAGGGTGTTATCCTCAATTCCAAGTTTTCTGAGTAGCCTTACTAAGTCGCCCACGTCACCGTCCATACGTGAAGTCATCGCAGCATGTATTTTCATATTTTCTGGCCAGTCCTTGTCTTTGTACTGTGCCAAGTCCGGAACTTGGTATTTTACATGAGGTATGGTATATGCCAAATAAAGGAAAAATGGATTTTTCTTATTTTCCTTAATGAAAGTGAATGCCTCTTCTGTGAATAAATCATGGCTATAATCTGTCTGTCTGCCGTCCTTATTGAACTTTATTTTCTTTCCGTTGCGCCATAGATAAGTAGGATAATATTCATGCGCCAGCTTTTGGTCTGTATAGCCAAAGAAATGGTCAAATCCCTGCTTATTAGGATTGCCGGAATTGCCGTAAGAACCAAGCCCCCACTTGCCTATGCAGGCTGTCTTATATCCGGCACGCTGCATAAGTTTACCCAACGTCTCGCTGTTTTCCCGTAGTGGAAACTGCCCGTTTGGATATCCGGGACTATTGGCACGAATCAAGGCATGACCTGGATGCTTTCCCGTCATCAATCCGCAACGTGAAGCGGCACTTACAGCATTTGCGCAATAATGATTTCTGAGAATCATTCCTTTTGATGCCAAATTGTCCAATTCGGGAGTTTGGATTTTCTTTTGACCGTTATATCCAAGTTCACCATATCCCAAATCATCACACAATATATATATCACATTTGGACGAGATACTGATTCCCCATTCTTCGCCATTGCAACAAAGCCATTTGATAATAGTAATGCACTTAATGTAAAACAATGTATTCTCCTCATATATGAACAAAAAATATATAATAAATAAAACAAAATGTCACTCACTAGTTCCACAAACAGTTTCACGTTTACCGTCCCAAGACACGGCCTTTATACAGGTAGCTCCTTCAGGGTATCTCACAAATGTACTTGAATTATTTGTTGAACCAGTACCTGCAATACATATTTCAACCAATTCGTCACCGGCATACGTTTCAAATGCAACGACGTTTTTCCACACCGAATGAGAAATAGTTTTCGAAAGATTACCATTAGATACTCCCTGATTGAAAACTCCTTGTACAGAAAGCTGTTTTTTATATGTATCTAGACTATTCCCAGATATATAATAAATAACAGGAGTAGGTACCGGAGATTTACTCTTACCATAGTTTTCTATCTCCCCTACCATTTCTTTCGTTATCGTTATTTGCTTTGCCGGCCCATAATCCCCGACTTTCATATTAATCTCCCGCAATAATCCCATCTTTTTAAAGAAATCGGTCAAATTCATCTCTGATGCATCCATCGCACGTTTCATGAAATTTACATATTTTTCGCCATAAGTATATACCGAATTATTATCGTGAATAGCTGCCCAATGTACATCTGGCCAGAAATCAGGTTTAGACCACGGAGCATCTTCTGTTAACATAAAAAAGAGAGATAATTGCCAAAGAGGAGCCAATGAAACAAACGGATCAGCACTATAATATTCACCTTTTTCAGGGTCATTAACAAGTCCGCCTTCATGTGTCAAATACGGTTTTTTCTTCACAATTGCATCATTCAAATAGGCATTAAAACGATCGGCAACTACTTTATCATTATAACCTTGCCTTTTAAATTCAGTATGCTCTAAACGACAAGCAGCATTATTCATCTGATACATGGCTTGTTGCGCATAAATATTGTTTGTTACTTCCGCCCAACCGGCTCCTTTCATTTGAGCCACTTGATTGCCATGACCAAATTCATGCCCGAATACCCAGATATTTTGAAGAAAAACTCCTTTATCAAGCATAGCTTGTTCACTATTGGGAAAATTAGCACAAGTGCCATTCCAATTAGGGGATCCTCCCCATGAACGCACACCCAACATACGATTTCGGGGAACTGCATTGTTTTTAACTAATCCCATCATCATATACTCTATCTGCATTAGTTCATCATGCATATTCATTATACTCATAATATCATCCGGACAATAAGTATTAAATGCATTAACTGTATTTATCAATTGAACACGTTCACCTAAAACATCCAGCATAGCATTAGTTACATTCAAACGTTGGACACATATATTCGCTAAATTAAGAATACGTTTCCAATCTTCATTGGTATGTCCGGCACGTACATCCCAAAATCCTATTTCATTACCGTAACATACATGTACTTTTACGGCAGGTTCATATACTTCCATATCTGTCCAATACTGTATATACCCTGTACCGTCTACTGTCGTTATTATTGTATTTAAACCACTTTTTAATCTAATAGTCTGATTTTCGCCTCCTTCACGCCAATCCTTGATATATAAGTTTAGGGTCTTATCACCTATCTCGTCTCCTACAAATATAATATACTTCTTATCCTTTTCAAAAAATAATCCTGTCGGATTATCGCAAATACTTCTTTTACCAATTGTCAACCCTTCACCAACTGTTACCGGATTTTTACAAGACTGGTAAGTCCGTACCCGAAACTCACTCGGATAAGTATTGTCTAAAAGTTCTTGTGCAATGGCACGTATCATCGGATGAGTGATTTTCACAATGTCAGCTTGGGTAGTCGTAGGTTTCAATTGAGAAAAAACATTGTCTTCAAAATAAACAGCATCAGCCGCCAGATCAAAATCAGTACCTTCTGCTTTCTGATAACATTCAAACTCTGCCAGAGCAACACTGCCTTGATTTGGTTCTGGTGTACGTTCAAATGTAAGACGAAAATGAGTAGGTTTTACCACATTCACATCCATCCGAATAGACGGCACTATTATTGACTCATCAAACGAACCACATTTAGTCCATTCCGTTACCGCAGCAGACTTATATGCTATTTCCCCTTTTGTTAATTGATTATGTACTGTTATTCCCGCTTTTCTTTGATGTAAAATAACATAATCAACTTTTTCTGTCCCTTCCTGCAGTGTATACTCAAATATGATAGGTTCCCGTTTTGCACTTGTGCCCGATCCATAATGAGTATTCAGATCACCATCAATAGTCTTTTCCGGTCCCGACTTTCCATCACCATAAACAGTACCTTGAATCATCCCAACACTTTCAACCTTTACCTTAATATCATCCGGAATAACATCATCAACGTTTGCAGCTTCCTGTTCTACTGCAACCTCTATCACAACAGGTTCATCACTTTGCTCAACCGAATTTATTCGAATTATATCTCTACGTGGAGATAAACCAATATTAGCAGTCACACTATATTGATATTCCGACTCCACCATTCCTCTCGTATCCGGTCCTTCTTTCAATGTCAGCCATTTTTCTTCATTCTGAAGGGTATATTCTACATTAGCTGTCACTTTCATAGTAAATGTTTGTGCCTCCTTTGATAAAAGTTTTGATTCAATGTTTACCAATATTTCCGGTTCTGAACCTAACTGTACCACTCGAAAAGGTATACTTTCAACTCCTGTACCACGTAGAACGAACTCAGCCTCACGCCTGCCCACTCCTTCATTAGGAGCGACATTAAATGTCAGTAAATGAATATCTGAAGCCGATAAACCAATAGAAGTTTTACACCAATCGTATCCACTTGAAATTTTAGGAACCAATTCCCAGTCAGACAAATTGGTATGTATTTTTATAGTTCCCGTTTTTCCTTCAATAGGTACATTGAACACATTATTTTCGAGTTCAACAGTCAAATAAGGATCAATCAAATTTTCTTCCGTATCACTACATGCAAATAAAAAAAAGAGAAATGGTAAGAATAAATAAGAATAAATATGTTTCATGATTAGATTCGTTATGAGTATTTAAAAGAGCTATAATGTAAAAACATCCTTCCGCCTACCGTCCCAAGAAACAGCCACTAACCGGTCGCATCCATTCGGGAAATATGCGATTGTCTCAGTATTGTCTTCAGTTCCCGTACCTACCATAGAAACACGCTGCAATTTACTTCCCTGATAGGCTTCAAAAACCACTACATTCTTCCATATATCATGAGAAATATAACAAGATTCACCCTCCACACGAATCCCCTTTCCTTTTATACCCTGTACAGGTAACTGTTCACGGAAAGCTTTGACACTATTCATTGTTATATAATGTATAACCGGAGATTTAGGTTTTGGATATCGGGAAGCATAACGGATAACTTCCTCTACTTGCTTTTGAGAAATACTTAAATGCCGGTTACCTCCATAATCACCAATTTCAGTATCTACAGACCGGAGCATACCGCATCTTATGAAAAAGTCTGTTAAATCTTCCTGTATTACATCGCAGGCATTCTTAACAAAGTTCAATTGAAGTTCACCTACTGTCAGATCCTGTTCATTTGTCCGACGTACAATCTCACTTATACGCGCATAGAAATCCGGTTTTCCAAAATTTGTAAGTGCATTATAAATTTGTAGTTGCCAAAACGGACAAAGACGTACAAAAGGATTTTTATTATCTGAATAGGGAGGCGTAAACGATGTTCGAGGGTTATATAGCAAAGGCTTTTGCTGTACGACACAATGATTGAAATGCCAATTAAACAAACCACCATAAACTTTTTGCCCTGTACCGTCGGGAGCTTTGGAATGCTCTATCCTAAAAGGGCCTTCCGGACGCAGCAGATATTGTATCCATGCCGCCTGAATATTATTAGTAATTTCCGTTGTTCCATGCCATTTCAAGCCCGGACGTACCTGATTCACATGACCGAATTCATGCCCGATTACCCAATTGGAATTTCGGATATCTTCGGGACGAATAATAGAAGAAGTACGAGGAAAAGAGACTCCTTTCCCATTTGCATTAGGCGGACCTGCCCAACTGATACGAGCAAACATATGGTTGTTCGTACGATAACCGAACTGATCAATTCCCAACATTTCCTGCTGCCACAGAATAATTCGATCATACATACGAATCATCTCCACTCCGCAATCACTTCCTTTTTCACGCAGAGTTTTTACATCGAAAGTCAGATGTACATATTTTCCCTGCATATCAATCACTTCTGCTATCGCGCTATCCAACATTCGCTTCCATTCATCATTCGTATGTTGATAGGCATTAAACACCCCATTATTAATTCCTGTGTGAAAGGTAAGTTTCTGTTCCGGAGCCTTCCGGCAATCCTTTACATAATAGCTTACATAAACCAATCCCTTATGAGGAGCATAAAACTTATTATTTCCTGTTTTTAAAGTAAATACGGTAGTCTTCTCTTTCTTTTCACCTTCAGCAGGTTTACTAAAGTCGACCAACAATAGATTCAATTGATAACCTTGTAAATCAGGAGCTGTTACCTGTATCGTTTCGCCTTCTTCAAAATATAATCCGGTAGGATTCTCAAACGGACTATAACGGGACGTCTTCAGCTGTTTTGCCAATGAATTGATATCAGAATAAGGAATAGCAACAAAATTGACAGGAGTAGCTTGTACGGTAATCCCAAAACAGATATTCAACAACCCTAAAATAAATATACTTTTAATAGTCATCTTGTTTAAATTATAAATAAAAAGAGGCTTATATGAACCTAAGAGGTATCAACATAAGCCTCCTTCAAACAATAATTATGATTAATATCCCGGATTTTGGATAATATGAGGAACCTTATTGGTTTCTGTCATAGGAATAGGCATCAAATATTGTGCCTGTTTAAAAGTACGAATATTCTGTAATTCAGTTGGCACAAAGAATGTCTCATCTGTATCTCCTTCAATATTCATACCCCATACTTTCTCACCCAAAATGCCTGCATCTTTCCAACGGCGTAAATCCCAGAAACGTTGGTTCTCCAAATAAAATTCTATCTGCCGTTCTCTGCGTACTATCTCTCTAAGTCCCTCAGCAGTATTCGCTTTCTCCGGATGATTCGCCTTTTTCCATGCCTCATCAATAGTAGGAATACCTGCACGAACACGAATTTTATCAATTAAACCTTTAGCTTCTTCCAAGCGTCCCGTCGTATTCTCCAAAGCATCCAGTTCTATTAAAATCTCAGCTAAATTCAAATACATTTCTGCCATACGAATCACCGGATAGGGGTAATGAACCGGACCATTCTGAAACGCAGGATGAACGAACTTCTTATTCAGATATCCGGTACCTGTGTAATTACCTGTTTGTCCATCTTCCCAGCCATTAGCATCATTTTTTCTGAATTTCACTACTATAGCCTTTTTTGCATTATTCGTATTAACTACTTTTCCATTATATTTCATGATCTCATAATTTCCATTATGAAATGCAATCCACGCAAAGAAACGCGGCTCTCGGTTTAAATGTAAATTCAAAGTTCTTCCATTTGATTGAGCAAAATAATTATTTCCATCATAATTTACCGGCATATTCACAATTTTATATCTCCCGGAATAATCGAATTCTTTATCCTCATCAATAGGTAAACCATTTTTTGTGTAGAACATCTCAACAGTCTGTAATGTCGGAGCCAAAATACCCCATGAATTTTTATATCCATTAGATGCCTTTTGTTTTGGAGTAGACTGATTCTGAAGAGCATACGTCCCTTCTTTACGAGTATCAACCATGATCACTTCTGGATTTGTGCCACCTACATTATCCATAAAAGTATAACGTACAGCACGTTGAGCTTTATTCACGGGCCCTGGTTTATTAGCCGAAGGAGTACCAGCATCATCATGTCCTACTTCATTATATAAACGATAACCGGCATTCTCCAAATCAGCAATTGCCTTACGTGTCACCGTCTCTGCAGTTTTCCACTTTTCTATGTCAACCGTCTGAGATATTAGAAAACGGCCATCCAACGGACTTTTAAAGCCTGCAAAGAAATCAGAGTTGCCATTAAACAAAGGAGAAGCAGCATACAAATGTACTTTCGCACGTAAAGCTTCTGCCACATACTTCGTAAAACGCCCGTAATCATCTCCATCATGTTTCTCAGCTAGCCCTATTGTTTCCGCCTCAGTAATCTTTTCATCAATAAATTGAACTACTTCATCTACACTCGAACGCTCGGGAAGTTCTTCAATAGGGGTAAGCGGATCTATGTTCTCTCTCATAATTACCGAAGGACCATAGGCTCGGAAAGACAACCAATGATAATAAGCAATCAACAAGGTAGCTTCTGCTTTATAATGCTGTAAATCATCCGGTTCTATGTCAGGTGTAAAATCCACCACACTCAAAAACTGATAACATTGATGCAAACCTGTCCAAATATTATCATAATATCCTTTTGTCAACTGTGGCGAACTCGGTGAATAATAACCACGCGGAAAAGTAACCCATTCACTTTTTTCGATCACATTAATAATCTCCGCTGCCGAATATTTATCAAGCGCTTCACTCACTCGCGGATCAGGCATTTTTGAATAACAAGAATACAAATAATTCTTTGCTGCCTGAGGATTCTGATAAGTGTTTTCCGGTGTATTACGCTCATCCGGAACAATATCCAAATAATTACATCCAGAAAGGAGTACTCCTCCCATTAATAATATAATTGCAAACTTTTTCATAGCTTTTTACTTAAAGGTGAATTGAATTCCAATATTAAATACTCTTTGAGTAGGATATTTCATACCACTACCACCACCCATTTCCGGGTCCCAATGCTTAAAAGGTGAGAAAGTCAAAAGATTCGAACCGTTCAAATAAGCACGGAACATCTTGAATGTATAGCCAATTTCTGCATTCTTCAACTTAAGAAAAGCACCATTCCGCAACCAATATGAAGAATTTACCGTATTATTAGCATTGGTATCACGAGTCAAGCGTGGATAAGCTGCATTCGGGTTCGGATTACTTTCACTCCAATAATCATCAGCGATAAACTTCATAACACCACGAGTAGCATTTTTCCCAAACGGATGAAAACCCGACATTAGAATAGAAGTGCGAGCTGCCCCTTGGAAGAAAAATGAAAAATCCCAATTCTTATATTTCATTGAAGGACCGAAACCATATACAATCTCAGGATCTTCCGGATAGCCCATATAAACACGGTCATTGGTATTAATAATCCCATCACAATTGCCATTTGCATCTGGTTGATCCACATATTTAATATCGCCCGGCTGAGGAATATACCCCAATGTTTGTTCGGCATGTGAATCAACATCAGCCTGGTCACGGAATAATCCATCCGCTACATAAACCAAATGCTGCCCTCTGGAATATCCTACACTGGACAAATTAGGATACAACTGGAACGGAGGTTCGTCACGCTCCAAAATCGTATTATGCGCATAAGTAAGTGTCCCCTTAAATGATAAAAAGAAATCTTTTGTTATCTGTTTATTGTAATCCAACGCTATATCAAATCCGACATTCTTCATCTTACCGCTATTCTCATAGATTTTCGTTTCACCGGTTCCTATGAAATCAGGAAGAGTATTTACTTTCTGCATATAGATCTTACTACGAATCTCTTTAAATACATCAAAATTCAAATTGACTTGATGAAATAACTGCATATCAAATCCGACATTCAGTTTTTTCCCTACCTCCCAAGTTAAATTCGGATTATAATAACGGTTCCATACGGGACCCTGTAAATTAACATTCTGATTTACTCCCGTCGTATATTTCCATTTATCACTAGATAAAACAATATCTTCCAAATAAGCATAACGCTCATTGATACCATCATTACCAACCAAGCCGTAAGAACCACGCAATTTGAAATGAGATATCACATTTGAAATCGGTTCCCAGAACTTTTCTTGTGAGATGTTATATCCCAAAGCTATTGAAGGGAAAAAACCGAAACGATTGTTTTTCGCAAAGTTCTCCGAACCATTATATCCAAAATTGACTTCAGCCAGATAACGGTCATCATAAGCATAAGACAGACGTGCGGCAATTCCTTGTTTCCGACGTGGTAAAGAAGATAAGAGATTATCCGGTTTATTATTGTCTAACTGATCCTGATTATATAAAAGCATTGCATTGACATCATGTACGCCAAACTTTCTTTTATAGTCCAAATAGGCTTGAATAAATATTCTACGGTCACCTGTGGCAGCTCCCTCCGTATTTAAAGCCGTTTTTTGTTCATTACCCACTCTACTTAATGTATATTCTCCCGTAGCTTCATTGTATTGATCAATCTCAAATTGATTATAACCAGCTTTACGTGTAGTTTCCGTCTTTGACCAGTTTTTAAAAGAAGCCAATACATGGAGTTTTAATCCTTTAGTTACCATTTTTAAATCCTGGTCTAAACGAATATTTGCATTTACCGTACTGGCAAATTGCTTTTTATAACCGACAACGTACTCAGCTACCGGATTACGGTAACCGTTGTTATAAATACCACCACTCATACCTCCCCAAAGCGTATAAATCTCTTTATCATTACGAACCGGATATACAATAGGAAAATCAACGGGAGAAGCTTCTCTTGACATAGAAAATATTCCATCAACACCTGCTGAAGGCCCTTTCCAATCCCGTAAACTTACATTTAATCCCAATGATATTTTGGTAGTGTTTGTTGCTTTTATACTCAGATTATTAACAAAATCATAACGCATCACATTGATATTGTTATTGTATGAGAAATAATCCTTACTCAATGACTTCAGATTACCAGCATCATGCTTCACCGATGCACTCATAAAATAGGTAACCGCCTTTTTACCTCCACGAATATTAAAATTAAAACGCTGCGCAAAAGCATTCTTATTAAACATTTCATTATACCAGTCTACATTCGGATAAACCAATGGATTCAACCCTTGTTCCGTAGCCCTGATTTTAGTATCATCATATAATCCGGTTGTGATGCCACGAGTTGTCAAGGCTTCATTATAAAGCTTCATATAGTCAACTCCTCCTACCATTTCGGGAACAGAAGTAAGTTGGGACATAGACGTTTCCAAGCGGAAATTAATTATCGGCTTTAAAAGGTCCTGACCGGATTTAGTAGTGACAATCATCACACCATTTGCTCCGCGGGTTCCATACATAGCCGTAGCCGTAGCATCTTTCAAGATAGAAAAACTTTCAATGACTTCCGGATCCAAAGCATTCAAATCGCTCGAACTGATTTCTACCCCATCCAATACAATTAAAACGCCTGTAGCATCGCCGAAGGTCGATTTACCACGAATCCAAAAATCAGCTCCATCAGCACCGGGCTGTCCGCTACGTTGTATAGCAATCACACCGGCCATACGTCCGGCAAAACTGGTACTTAAACTGGAAGAAGGAACTTTCAATTCGGCAGGGCGTACTTGCTGGATAGACCCAACCATTGTTTCTTTTTTCTGTGTAGCACCAAATGCTGTAACTACAACTTCTTCTAGTGACTTCGTATCTTCTTTCAACTGAACAGTTATCGAAGAACGATCTCCTACTGAAATTTCCTGAGTCACATATCCTATATAAGATATGACAATAGTAGCATTTTTTCCACTTACTTGAATTTGAAACAATCCGTCTATATCGGTAGTCACTCCCGTACCCGTGCCCTTCAATTGCACACTCGCTCCAATAATAGGATTTCCTTGTTCATCTTTCACAAGTCCTTGTAGTAAGTGCTTCTTTTGGGTAGTTTCTTTTACTGCCGGAGTCTCTTTTTTCAGAACAACCTGTCGGTCTTTAATCTCATATTTAATATGTGTTTGTATCAGAATCTGATCCAGTAAACTATTGATGGTCTCATCCTTCACATGTACATTGACATTTGTTACTGATTTTATTTCAGAAGGCTGATAAAAGAAAACAAACTCACTATTCTTCTCAACATAAGAAATAACCTCCTTCAAAGTGACATTATTCAGCGTTACTGTAAATTTCTTAGCCTGAGCATAAGCAGAACTGGATTCTGCATAAAGACTGGGAGTTAAAAGACAAAAAAAACTTAAAAGAATGAAGCATTCTATTTTTTTAGCAACACTCTTTGTTCTAACTGTGTTATTATTCATAATTTTGTTATTTAAGGATGTTAAGCATTAGTTATCATTCCTAACTTGTAAATCCGGATGGTATTAGCCGTATCATTCGGATTTTTACGTAATAAAAATTATGGCCCCATAGTAGTAGATATTTAAGAAGTTAAACGTTTATTTTGAGAATATGCATAATATTATATTATACTTATAAAACAATCTAGTTTGTATTTACTCCTATTTTTTTTATTTTAAAAAATCATTTTTCTTTTGAAGTAATATAATATGTGCCATCATTCAACTTATAGTCAATAGGTAAGACGACAGATATCATCCGAATTAACTCCGGCAAAGGAATACGTAAATCAAGCTTTCCGTCAGCAATTTCTGTTTGTATGGCAGAGTCTACTACTATAGGAACATTATAATAACGATTCAGTTTCTCGAAAACGTCTTTCAAAGGTTCAGTATGTAAGATTAACAATCCGTCTATCCATGCAGTATAGTCTTTTGCATTAACGTGTTTAATATCTCCAGCCTGACCGTTGTGTACTGTAACTAAATTATCCGGTTTTAATAATATTCTATTATCATGTTTATCATATAATTCCACAGAGCCTTCTACTAATACAACCTCACCCTGATTACGCTGCTTATAAGCATTAACATTAAAAGAGGTTCCCAATACTTCAACCTCAAACTGTGATGTTTTCACACGAAATGGTTTTCTCTTATCAGGAGTTACGTCAAGAAAAACTTCGCCCTCTACATAAATTTCACGAAGATCTCCCGTAAATACCCGGGGATAAACGACTCTAGAACCGGAATTAATATGCATCCGAGTACCATCAGCAAGGGTCAATTGAGTATACTTACCATTAGGCACAATTATCTGGTTAAATTCCTCCTTTTCCATGTGGACTTTTTGAACATTCACATCAGAAGCCACCTCCTTATTTATCTGAATATCACCTTTCGATGTATATGCAATGCCAACACTGTCTTTATCAAAATCAACTGTCCGTTCATTGGATAACAATAGTTGTACTTTTCCCTCTGAACCGACAACATCAGAAAGCCGGCCTACATAATCTTCCAAGCCATGAACTTCATTAGCAAAATCACTCTCACCTATATATAATAAGCATAGTATACAAGCCGCAACTGCTGATATGGTTATACTTACCCATCGTACACGTCTCCGTATATACAATTTTCTTTCTTCTTTGGAAATCTCACCAATTATTCGTTGCCATATTTCCGCTTCATCATCACGCTTGGCATGGTCACGAAATTTATAATAAGAAATTAACCTATTAGCTATTTCATTTATATTTTTTCTCTGTTTTCTTTTCATATATAGTAATATATACAGTATTTATTGTCCTATAACTGCATATATGACAAATACACATTAGATTACTCCTCACTTTTTTGAAAAAAAAATCTGCGAAGAAAGAATTTTAACACTTATTTAGAATACGCCTTAATCTAACTATTGCCCTTTCTACCAAGTTCATACACGAATGAGGAGATATTTCAAACATTTGAGCTAGTTCATCCCACGAAAACTCCTGTATAAAACGTAAATAGAGCGCATGTCTCTGTTTAGTGGAAAGTTGTTCAAAGGCTTGTTTTAAATTCTGGGATAATTGCAGCTCAGCATCATTTTTCTCAAACAAGGACATCACACCATCATCTTCTATCGAAATATCGGTCAATTCCTCCAGGGATACTGTATTATTTCTGATATTTTTTACAGAATTCAACAATGCATTGGTTACACTACGGTATAAATACGGCTTTACATATAATAATTCAGGAAGACTAGAGTGTTTTGTGTAAATCCGCACAAAGACATCTTGAATACAATCTTTTATGGTATCTTCACTAAAACATAACCGAATGGAATAAGCAAACAAAGGAGAATAGTAACGATGATAAAGCTCTTCGAATGCAGCTTTATCACCCAATCTGATTTGTTCCCATAATTTCGTGTCAGTCATAAATATCAGTAAATATCTATTTTTATAAAATACAAATATATATCTTCTTTTATAAAACAGCAAATCGGTGATTTATCATCATACTAAAGAATCCAGACTAAACACAGAGACAATACAAATTATCCGATTTTTAATTGTCCGGATTTTATTGCTTTCATTATATTGGCAGGAGCACGCTCGGCTAGTAATTCTCTTTTCATATAATCCATATATGGAGCCACATGCTTAAAGAACTGATAATATCCCTTACAAAGATAATTCAATCCGGCCTCACCTGTAGCCGTCATGGCAAAACGGTTCTTCGGACAATCACCATTGCAGGCAAACAGAAATTCACATTCCTTGCACTGTGTAGGCAGTGACTTCTGTTTCATTAGTCCGAACTCATGCTGTCTTTCGCTGTACATCATTTCAACAAGGGTTTTCTGATAGATATTGCCAAGCTTATATTCGGGGAATACATAGTGATCGCACGAATATACATCGCCATTAAACTCCATAACGCCGGCATGTCCGCAGGTCTTTGCCATAGAACATACCCCAGGCTGCTCTCCTACCCAGTTAGCAAGTGTAGAATCGAATATCTGTATGAAATACTCTCCCACATCGTTCTTTACCCATTCATCGAAAAGCTTGCAAAGGAAATTTCCCCACTGTTCGGGAGTTACCGAGAAGTCAGCTAGTTTATCTCCCGCCTGCATGGGCGATGCTAGATGGCGACCATCATTATGCTTGAAGATTCTTTCCACAATTGGAGCAAACTGGATATAATGACAACCCATAGACTTGAAGAAATTATAGAATTCCACAGGATAATCGGCATTATAGTCGTTCACTACAGCCATAGCATTCCATTCGACTCCATGCTTATCAAGAAGTTCTATGCCTCGCATCACCTTCACAAAAGAAGGAAGCCCCTGCTTATTGCGGCGATACTCGTCGTGAAACTCTTGCGGTCCATCAATAGACACTCCCACCAGCCAGTTGTTTTCCTTGAAGAACTGGCACCACTCATCAGTGAGCAATGTACCGTTAGTCTGTATGCAGTTGTCGATAGTTCTTCCCTCTGCATACTGTTTCTGCAGTTCCACTGCCCTCTTATAGAAGCTGAGCGGACGCATCAACGTTTCTCCTCCGTGCCAGGTAAAGAGTACCTGCGGCATAATCTGCGAGCTGATATACTCTTTAATGAAACGCTCCAGAAGTTCGTCACTCATCACATACTTGGACGTATCCTTATATAAATTTAATTTCTCGAGATAATAGCAATAGTCACAAGCCAAATTGCAGACCGCTCCAACAGGCTTTGTCATCACATACAGAGGCTTGGAAAAAGGCATTATAGTTGTATTCATTTTTACATATTTATCAATCCAATCCTGCATATTTTCCTGTCTTTCTTTCCCTTTTCGCATCCCAAGTCGGATTTTCTGAAGGTAATTGCGCATCAACCGTTTTCAACCATTTCTCCAAGACACGACTAAGTTCATCCGCTTTCTGAGGACAATCATACCTCAGATTTTTTCTTTCGCCGATATCTTCTTTCAGATTATACAATTCACAGGTGTCAGATTCATACTGTTTAATCAGCTTCCAATCACCCAGGCGAACAGCAGAATATGGCCGTGCTCCCCCATTATGATAATGGGGATAATGCCAGAAAATAGGACGTTCACTCTCCTTTTCCCCTTTTATCACAGGCCATAGAGAAACTCCGTCAATTGTTTCATCTTTCGCTTTCACACCGGCAGCGTCGATTATCGTACTAAATAAATCCATTGTGATAACAGGAGTATGCACTTTCTTATTCACAGGAGTATGTCCTTTCCAATACACAATCAACGGCACACGTACTCCACCCTCATACTCGGCACCTTTACCTTTACGCAAAGGATAACTTTTCGATATCTTATGCACGGCTCCGTTATCACTTGTCACGATAATCAAGGTATTATCAAGCACTCCTTTCCGTTTCAAGACCTCTAATATACGATTCAAACTTTCGTCCACACTTTGAATCATCGCCGCATACGTAGCATTATTATGAAAATAAGAACTATCAGCCAAGGCTTCGTATTTCCTTTCTAATTCCGGTTTAGCTCCCAGTGGAGTATGTACGGCATAATGTGACATATTCAGAAAGAAAGGCCGGTCACCTTGTTTTTCAATCAGACGTACAGCCTCATCTGTCAGTCTGTCGGTCAAATATTCGCCTTCTTCTCCGTTTTCTAGCCGCGGCAGGCAATAAGGAGAAAAATAACCGTTGCACCCCTCTTTGTTCTTGATAGGAGCTCCTTTGTAATTTCCGCCGATATTCACATCGAACCCTTGATTCTCCGGCCAATATTTCTCATCATCCCCTAAATGCCATTTGCCGACATGCCACGTTTGGTAACCGGAGTCTTTCAAATACTCAGCTACGGTTTTCTCCTCCAACGGAAGATATTTGGTCCACTCCGGTATCCGTAATTTGGCCCAAGGATAATTCCAGCCCGCTATCCAATCAGTAAGGTGAAGACGTGCCGGGTATTTGCCGGTCATCAATGCAGCCCTGGTAGGTGAACTGACCGTACAGGCAGCATATCCGTCTGTGAACAAAACCCCGGCATGCGCCAGGCTGTCGATAGTGGGAGTCTGATAAAACCGACTACCATAGCAGCCGAAATCGTTCCATCCCAAGTCGTCTATCAAAAACATCACAACATTGGGTGACTGACCACACTCCTCTTTTGCCGACAACGAAAGTGCCGGCAAAAAAGCAAAAGCAGCGAAAGATATATTCTTAGTCTTCATCATTTCTTTTATTTTGAACTCTCCCACTTGAAATGTTCGCTTTCCGTACGAGCTTTCATCGCAAGAGAACGTAGCTCGTCCGCTTTAGCAGGATTCTGCCCGATCAGATTCTTTTCCTCTCCGATATCATCCGGCAGATAATAAAGTTCTTCTTTCAACTTCTCCGGTTTGGACATATTGAGACGGACCAATTTCCAGCCTTCTTTTAAGATAGACTGCTTCCCGCCCTGCTCATAAAATTCATAGTAGATATAATCATGCTTACGAGGTTCTTTCCCTTCACCGGTAAGCAAAGAAAAATAAGAGATGCCGTCAATGTCCTTGATCGGTTTTGCACCGACAAGTTCGGTCATCGTAGAAAGAAAATCCCAGAAAGTGGTGACATTATCCACGGTCCGTCTCTCTTTTATCTTGTCCGGCCAGTTTACCACAAACGGAGCACGGACTCCACCTTCATACAAATCTCTCTTATATCCGCGATACGGACCGTTACTGTCGAAGAAATCGGGATCATGTCCGCCTACACAGTGCACCCCGTTGTCGGACGAAAAAATGAATATTGTATTATCCCAAATGCCTTTCTCTTTCAACAACCGAATAATCTGCCCCACATTCTTATCCACCTCACTCACCATAGAAGCGTATGCAGCCTTGGGCTTCATCTGCGTTTTAAATCCCTTGGATTTGTTATTGATATAAGGTGTCTCGGGAAAAGCATCTTCATACTGGCTTAAATCAGGATAATCCAAATCAGCATGAGGTGGTGTAATGGCAAAATACGCAAAAAAAGGACGTTCAGCATTCTTCCTGATAAAATCGAGTCCCTTCTCCATGATCATGAAATGACTGTATACCTGCTTGTTCAGCATCACCTTCTCCTCATTTTCATAAAGATATTCCGGATAGTAACGATGAGCGGCTCCCTGACTTAAATAACCGAAGAAGTAATCAAAGCCTTTATTAACGGGGCTACCGGACGTATGCGGACCACCCAACCCCCATTTCCCGACACACATCGTAGCGTACCCTTTTTCTTTCAGCACCTCAGCTACGGTCACTTCCTCCTTTGGTAAATGAAGATCAAAAAATCCTTCTTCAGACTTCACCCCTTTATTACCACGAATATATCCATGTCCAGTATGTTTGCCGGTGAGCAAACTACAACGTGAAGGAGCGCTAACCGTAGAACCACAATAGTGATTGGTAAACAGTAATCCCTTTTCCGCCAACAAATCAATGTTGGGCGTTTTAATTTTCTTCTGACCATAACAGCCCAAATCACCGATGCCCATATCGTCCGCCAACACAAAAACGATATTAGGCGACTTGTCTTTCGCCTGTGCCGAAGCCTCCAAAGAAGCGGAAGCTAACACGGCACTCATTAACAATACAGATTTATCCATCGCATTTATTCTTTAAATAGTTGAATCACATAACCATAACGGTAATTCCTCAACAGAATCCGATAATCCACATGCACCGGATTCCCCCATGAGTTATCTCCGCCAACTCCCATTTGACCATAATCGATATTCAGAAAAACATCTTTCTCATGTTTTAAGTCGATTGTATTCCGAATAGGTTTCCCATTTATTTCATAGTTCTCCTTAGGGGCATACTGGGCATTGAAGCAGAAGAATGGCAATCCGGTCACTTTCATCCCATTTCCTTCGGGCGAACTCAAAGTCAATTCACGCACATCCGTCCGATAGCCGTTTTCCTGCGGACGTACATACGCATACGCCAACTCTTTTACGAGCATCCGGTATCGCCCTACCAAAGCAGACGTTTTTCGGTCAGCATAATTTTCCCACGGCCCCCTACCATACCAGTCGACCGTCTCCAACGCACCATTCAACTTGAACAACTGTCCTATACGCGGAACAGACATCTCTCGCTCCGCATGATAGTAAACGGGCAGGAATTCGTTCTCCACTTTCACCGTCGCATCCGGATAGACTGTATACGTCGTATTAAACAAACTTCCGACAAATCGGGTGTCTCATCTTCCGGGTCTACGTTCACTAATACTTTAAACGAAAGTTTCACGGACTTTATCATCTCCCTTTTACCCTCCTTCCGTTTCTCACACGATAGGGTAAAAGTATCCAAGCGACAACGCTGATGAGCGTTTTTCCAGTACTTTCCGTCTTTAAACCAACCGTCATTATCTATCTTCACCCGCCAGAAATCAGGACGGACCGGTGTATCCATATAATTAAAACCGCCCAACGACAATCCGGTCAGAGCTCCCGAACGCTTGTCGAATATAGAACTAAAATTTTCATTTCCAACTGTTATCTTTTCTTCTGTCTCGTTTATCGTCAAACTGCCGTTCAAGGCATCCGGCTGATAATCGAATGCCCTGCATCCCTGTATCCGGTGTTGGTCATACGCTACGCAATAATCTTCCGGAAGCACCCCTTCAGTCTCGAACGTTTTAAACTCAAAAGTAACAAAATATTCTTTGCCGTCATCCATTTTTGTCCGGAAAGGAACCCGGAAACGCATCGAACCAAGAGGCGCCAGCTTCAAGTGAAGTTCACCCTCCTCTACCTTCACCCCATTTTCTTCCAACTTCCAGCACTGCCGATAATGGGACACATCCGTAAAACTCAGATTGTTCACTAATTCGAATTCTCCTTTCATGTTGGGAATCGCTTTTACACGAATACCTTGCATCACCTTTTTCGCTTCATAGGCATGAGGATTCAATCCCCGGTCAGCATTAATCAGACCATTCAGGCAAAAAGCTTTGTCATTGCGTTCGTTCTGCAAACCGAAAGCGCCTCCATAATCAAGAAAACGAACACCGTCGCGAAAATCTTCCATTCCCTGATCTACCCAGTCCCAAATGAAACCGCCCTGCAACACAGGATATGCTTCAAACAAATCCCAATAATCCTGGAAATTTCCTAAACTGTTTCCCATTGCATGGGCATATTCGCACAAAATCAACGGACGATACACGTCATTCGAAAGTGCGTAATTACGGATTTTGTCCATCCGCATGTACATCGGACAATATATATCGGTATGCGCTTGTGTACCAGCCTGCTCGAACTGAACAAGACGGGTCGGATCAGTTTCTTTCAGCCGGTGATACCCGTTTCTGAATATACTTCCGTCCCCACATTCATTTCCCAACGACCAGATAATGACGGAAGGATGATTTTTATCCCGTTCGAACATCCGGAAAATACGGTCATGATGTATCTTTTCCCATGAAGGGTCGTCAGCAATATGTTTGTCGAAATCATAAGGAGCTTGTAATGCCGCTCCCAAGCCGTGAGATTCAATGTTGGCCTCATCACAGATATAGAGTCCGTAACGGTCGCACAACTCATACAAATACGGGTCTGCCGGATAATGACAAGTACGGATTGCGTTGACATTCAGTCTCTTCATCAGTTCTATATCCTTCTCCACAGTCTCACGAGGTACGTAATGTCCGTACTTCGGATGATGTTCATAGCGATTCACGCCACGTATATAAACAGGACGACCGTTCACCAGCAACTGTGCGTCTTTCAGTTCGACTGTCCGGAAACCGATTTTGGAAGATACGTAAGTAGGTTACTCTCCGTTCTTTCCCGAAGAAATCAGCAACGTATACAAGTCCGGTGTCTCCGCAGTCCATGGTTTTACTCCCGGTAAATCAACCGTAAAGCGTGCCACCGTTCCCTTTCCTTTAGCCACCTTTACTGTTTCGTTCCCGCTATATATCACACTACCCTTTTCATCCACCAACTGCACATTGAGTTGCTGCGCGGAACTAGCCGTAACAGTTGCCATTTCGACTTCTACATCCAGCCGTCCATCTTTATATCCGTTCTCCAATGAGGCATTAACCCGGAAATCCTTGACATACGTCTTGGAAGTGGCATATAGCCAGACATCCCGCTTAATCCCTGCCAAACGCCAGAAATCCTGACATTCCAGATAAGAACCTATCGAAAAGCGATAGACCTCAACAGCCAGCACATTTTCCCCTGGTTGCAAACAAGAAGTTATATCAAATTCCGCCTGCATCTTCGAATCTTGGGAATAACCGACTTTCCGTCCGTTCACCCATACGTAAAAGGCAGATTTTACAGCCCCGAAATGCAATACGACACGCTTGTCTTTCCATTCGTGGGGAACCGTAAACGTACGCCGGAACGAACCCACCGGATTCCAATCGTGACGCACACGGGGCGGATAAGGGTTCTTCACCGCAAATTCGTAAGGGTGGTTCAAATAAATTGCTTTATCATATCCCTGCAACGGCCAACTGCCGGGGACTTGTATTTCATCCCAACCGGACACGTCAAAAGCCGGTTGATAGAAATCCGCTTTCCGATCGTCCGGACAGGTTGCAAAAGAGAATTTCCACTTGCCGTTCAAAGAAATGTTAGAGGGACAATGGTAGTATCCTCCGGTTAGAGCAGCTTCGCGAGTCGGATAATACCAGAATGTAGCTCTGCCGTCTTCCCTGTTGATTCCTGTCACCTGATTGTCTTCCCACTCCTTCAAAGTGTCCGAGGCATGAATGGAGAGACTGCTGATTCCTACCAATACTGTTAGAAAGATTTTTCTCATCATAATTTATATGTCTATCATTTTATGTTTTCAATCCGACACAAAAGTAGCACACGGCCTGCATAACCGTAGGAGAAAAATCAGGCAAAGAGGTAGAGGATTTATGCAAATGACGGGCAGATAGTTCCATGTACGCTTGGAACTATCTGTTTCATGTTGGAAAAGTCAAAAACTTTAGTCTACCGTAACCATACTTCCCCACCAGTCCTGATTAGGCTTCCAATCAGGAGCAAGCATCTGTTTACGAAGTTTCTCCTGCTTCTGCAATATACTTGTCCGCCAACCCGATTTCACTTTCGCTTCCTGTTGAGGATTATATTCGGGATCAGCAAGCGGAATTTTGGCATCGACCTCAATCAGCCAGGCATCAAGCAACGTTTTCAATTCCTTCACTTTCTCCGGATATTGAATGTTCAACGGTTCACTTTCACTTATATCAATAGCCAGGTTATACAGTTCACAACGAAAATCTTCATAATAGTATATCAATTTCCAGTCGCCTTTACGAATAATCGAAGAAGGCTCTCCACCCTGATTTCCATAATGCGGATAATGCCAAAAGAGTGCCCGTTCAGGTCCCTTTCCTGCATTTACAACAGGTAGCAGGCTAACACCGTCTTTATGCTGTTCCGGTTGTAACGAGAGACCTGCGAAATCAAGGATGGTCGGATAAAAATCCGTTCCAATCACAGGAACATCACAAGTGATGCCGGAAGGGCAGTTCGGATACTGTACCAACAAAGGTACACGTATTCCACCTTCCCACTGTCTTCCTTTACCGCCACGTAAAGGGAGCAACGAAGACGAGTAAGCATCACCGGAAGTAACTCCGCCATTATCACTCGTAAAAATAACCATCGTATTCTTATCCAACCCCATCTCCTCTATGGCGTCCAGAACAACCCCAATAGCATCATCCATTTGCTTAATCAAGCCAGCATATACCGGATTGTCCTGAGTTTGGCGAACAGGCAATGTACGATCCACAAGAAATCCATTTTCCTTTATTCCAAGTTGTTCTGCCTTCTCTCTGAAATAAGCCCAGTTTTCCTCGGTCGTCTGAATCGGGCCATGAACAGCATAAAAAGAAAGGAAAGCAAAAAACGGTTTCTTTTTATTTTCTTTCTTATGCGCGCGCATAAAATTCACTGTCTCATTCCCCAGACGCATGGATAAATTTTCTCCTGCAGGTCCATCCTTCAATTTCGGATTCTTGTAAGGAGTAAAATAACCGCCAGAAGGACCACCTGCTGTCCAACCGCCCTTATTAATCTCAAAACCGTGATCCTCCGGCCACGAGCCCTCATCCCCCAAGTGCCATTTACCGGCAATGAAAGTTGTATATCCGTTATCCCGCAAACATTCCGCCAATGTATATTCATCCGCTGGAAGACTCCATGCATAATCAGCAGGCAGAAGTTTACTATGACGTTTCATGCTACGCCAATCCTCACCTGACTTTTCGCCTATCCAGTCTGTCACCCCATGGCGTGGCGTGTATTTGCCTGTCATAATGCTGGCTCGTGAAGGGCTGGATACCTGACACGCGGCATAAGCATTCGTAAATTTCACGCCGTGTTTTGCCAAACGGTCCAGATTGGGAGTCTCATAATACTGACTTCCCATACAACTCAAATCATTCCAGCCATAATCATCCGCCAAAATAAAGATTACATTAGGATGTTCATCTTCACGCGCATGAAGATGAAGCGAAAGGGTCATCAACCCTAAAGGCAGAGCTACTCTGCCGACAGAAGATAAGTTCACCATAACACTACTTATTTATTACAACATCTATTTTCTCAACAGCCGGAAGCAAATGTCCTCCATACACCTTTAATATACCTTTCCCAGAAGTTTCGGAAGCCTCTAAAACCAACATCAACTTGCCATTAAAAGCCCGCATATAAGAAGAAGAGAACGAAGTCTGATCCGTCGGGTCACCATTACAAGCAGCCTTTAAACGGACAGCTCCCCCGACTTCAAAAAACAGAAGATTATCAGCCCGGGGACATAAATTCCCTTCCTTATCAACCACCTCAACTGTCACAAAGGCCAAATCCCGCCCGTCTGCCGTTATTTCCCGCCGGTCGACAACTGTACGTAACCGGTAAGTGTTTCCCGCTGTCTTTATACTGACCGTATCGGCAGGAATACCATCATCTCCATACGCCACAACTTTTATCTCCCCCGGCTGATAAATGACATCTTTCCACATCAAACGGTACCGTTCATACTTATTGCGTCTGTTCTTCCCTTTCACACCCATACTTTTGCCATTGACAAACAATTCCGCTTTCGGATAATTCGTATAGCAAAAAACAGGGACATTCTGCCCCAAACGATCTTCCCAATTCCAATGTGGAAGCAGGTGTAACACCGGATGGTTACTCCATTTGCTTTGGTAAAGATAATAACGGTCTTTCTTTATCCCTGCCAAATCCACGATACCGAAATAGGAACTCCGCGCCGGAGTTCCCGCATTATAAGGAGTAGGTTCTCCCAAATAATCGAATCCCGTCCAAACAAACTCACCGAATATAAACTCACAATCATCCTGTTGTTCGAACTCTGTATCAGGTGTAGATGCCCAGTTCGGATACTCCAAATCATAGGAAGATACATGATAGTCCTCATAATATGCCTTTCTTTTCTCGGCAACAGGAAACTTATACTCCCCCCGGCTGCTTACAGTAGAGGCAGTCTCGCTGCCATAAAGTATATAATTCGGATACGCTTCATGCTTTTTCTGATAATCATGCGGTTTATAATTAAACCCTACAAGATCTACAGCATCAGCCAATCCGTTTTTAATGGCAGCAGTATGTCCGTTGAAGCCCGCCGTTGTAGGACGGGTAGGATCCTCCCGATGACAAATTTCAGTCAACCATCTAGCTATTTCCGCACCTTCCACCTTTCCTTGTTCACGTACTTCATTGCCGATACTCCACATGATAACCGAAGGATGATTCCGGTCGCGACGGATCATAGCCTGCAAGTCGCGTTCCGCCCAATCATCAAAATAACAATGATAGCCATTGGTATTCTTGCCTGTCCGCCATTCGTCAAAAGCTTCCACCTGCACCACAAATCCCATACGGTCGCACAACTCAAGAAGTTCCGGCGCAGGCGGATTATGCGATGTACGAATGGCATTACATCCCATTTCCTGCATTATTTCCAACTGACGTTCTATCGCACGCATATTCACAGCAGCCCCTAAAGGTCCCAAATCATGATGCAGGCAAACTCCTTTCAATTTCACCGGTTGCCCATTCAAAAAGAACCCTTTGTCTTTATCAAAACGAATGGTACGAAAACCGAAACAGGTCTCATAAGTGTCCCACAATTCACTATTCACATATACATTGGAAACAAGCCGGTATAAATGTGGCGTCTCCATACTCCAAAGCAAGGGACGGACTACCACACACTCCTGTTCGAACAAGCCACTCTCTCCGTTTATACTCTTCTCAGTATTTGTCTTCCCAACTATCTTACCGCTCGCATCAAGAACAAGGCTTTCCAAACGTACCTTCCGGGAACCACCGGTATGATTCTCTACCCGGGTAGCTACACGTACCTTCCCTTTCCGTTCCGAAACATCGGGAGTAGTCACAAAGGTCCCCCAATGCCCGACACTTACCGGAGCGGTCGCCACCAGACGGACATGCCGGTACAATCCCGCCCCCGAATACCAACGGGAAGATTCCGACTTATTTTCCAAACGTACTGCCAAAATATTCTTTCCACTGTAATTCCATTTCTCCGTCAGGTCAAAAGCGAAAGAGGAATAACCATAAGGCCACTCGCCTATATATGTTCCGTTCAGATAAACTTTAGACAAGCTCATCGCCCCGTCAAATTCCACCCGGATTCTCTTTCCCGCCATGGAAGCATCAGAGACGATCTCCGTCCGATAGTATCCGACTCCGAAAGCCGGCAAAGCCCCCGTACGCCCGGTACGCATTTTCGGAGCCTCATCACCGTCCTCCAACACCTGTACGGACTGCATGTCAACACGCATATCAAAAGGATGACTTATCGCCCAGTCATGAGGTACGCGCACCCGTTCCCAACTTCTATCATCAAAAGAAGGGCGGACAGCCTCAGGAACGTCTCCCAAATGAAATTTCCAGGATGTTAACAATAATTGCTCACGAGCAAGTGTCGACAGACTCCACAAAATAAAAAATAAGAATAGTAGTCTTTTCATTTTATTATTATTCAAGCAATACCTGCTAGTTTATCAGTTATTTCCTATAATATACTCCACTTTCTATCACCTTTTCCAACTCAATTGCAAGCTTCTCCGCCTGTTCGGGATGTTCATCAACCAAATTATTCTTTTCGCCCGGATCATTCGTCAGATGATAAAGTTGAGCCTTTGGAAATTGATTTCCCAGTTCCGTATTTGTCTGCCTATTCATGGCAGGTCCTTTGGCAGCAGGTATATATTTCCATTCACCATCTGTTATGGCAAGATTATTTTGTAAATTCTGCTCCACCAGAAAATCACGTCCCTTTTCATCCACATGCATCCATGAATCTAAATAATTCTTACTATCCGGTGCTCCTCCCTGCGGAATCTTTATTCCCAACATTTCAGCAAAAGAAGCAAACCAGTCCACTTGGCTCATCAACTGTTCCGAGACACCGGGAGCGACTTTCCCTTTCCAACGCAATAGGCAAGGTACACGGGTTCCTCCTTCATAAATGCTATATTTACCACCCCGGTATACTCCCGTAGCTTTATGTTCGCCCAACAATTCTACCGCCTGATCTTTATATCCGTCATCTATTACTGCTCCGTTATCACTCGAAAGAATCACAATCGTATTCTCATCCATTCCCAAACGCTTCAACGCTTCCATAACTTGTCCCACACTCCAGTCGAACGAAAGTAGTGCATCACCGCGGGCACCCAAGCCACTTTTACCGACAAATCTTTCATGAGGTACACGGGGCACATGAATATCATTCGTTGCCAGATATAAGAAGAAAGGCTCGTCTGCATCTTTATTACGTTCCAGAAAACGAATCGCATGGTTTACAATACTATCCGCAATATCTTCATCACGCCAACGCGCCTTCTCTCCCCCTTTCATGTAGCCGATACGGGAAATTCCATTCACGATGGACTGATCGTGCCCATGCGAAGGATGAAGCCTCAACAGTTCGGGATTATCCTTGCCTGTCGGTTCACCGGGAAAATTTTTCTCATAGCTGACATATACCGGGTCATTCGGATCCAGCCCGACACCTTTGCCGTTTTCCATAAACATACAAGGAGTGCGGTCGGCGGTAGCAGCCATAATGTACGAATAATCAAAACCAATATCGGCAGGATTCGGCTTCACGACATCATTCCAGTCTTGAGCACCGGTTTCATCTCCTAACCCCAAATGCCATTTACCGATCACACCGGTATGATAACCGGCCTCTTTAAACATATCCGCCAGCGTATAACGGTCCGGTTTTATAATCATGGCAGCATTTCCGGCAGCGATACCGGTACCTTTACGCCTCCAAGCATACTCTCCTGTCAATAAAGCATAACGTGAGGGAGTACTGGTTGCAGCTGCACAATGAGCATTCGTGAAACGAATACCTTCGGATGCCAGCTTATCCACATGAGGAGTCTTAACAGAAGACGTCTCGTTACAGCTTAAATCACCATAACCAATGTCGTCCGCATAAATCAGCAAGACGTTAGGACGCTGTCCTTCAAGGTCGTTAGACACTTTCTTATTTGCAGAACAGGCCGCCAAGGCCATCGTTCCTACTGGAAGAATATAATACAGTTTATTCATAATATAATTCTTTTATAAAGGTACATAATAACAAGCGATAATAATCTTTCCTTATCAGAAGCATATCTATTTAAGTTTACAATTATACAAAAAAATATTCAAGCGGCAACCCTATACTGTTTTCCTTTGCGGAATGAGTTGTTTCAAGTAATGAAACAACTCGGATCCCCTGAGACAATTCATATTTCAAAGAATAAAATCAAAGATAACTACTTTCCTCTCCAGTCTACCCACTCAACAGCCCCCAAGTCAGGAAGTCCTTCTATTTTATTACCCAGTATATCACAAGACATTCCCAGTCCTCCACACACTCCTCTCGTATCTCCCGGCAACAAGGGAATCTCAATTCCCCTATCTTTTATCAAAGAAGCATTTGTTGGAACATAATCCGTAAGTGACAATCCGCCTGCATTCCGAAAACCGGGTTCTCCCTGCAAAGGCGTCTCATCACATACCGGAAGGGCACGTGTCCAATTTTCTATTGATAAAAACAGGTTATTCCTGAACAAAATATTTTTAGCCTCTTTCTCACCCTGCTTTTCCGGATTATACTGATCACCCAATACTTGCCGGACATCTCCTGCCAGATAAAATATATTATTAGCTATCAACAATCCATCGGTGGTATTACCAATGGCAATACGGGCAGTCTGCGTATCATCCGCATAAATCGTATTGTTGTAAATATAGCTATTAAAAGGTCCTGTTCTTTTCCTGTTTCCCACATAACCGCTTGTCCAGAGTGTTTTTCCCTCCTGAAAAGCTCCGCCTTCCCCTTTGTTGCGAAATCCGTCATTCACGCTGATATTATAACGATAGGCGCAATTGTAGTTGTTGCCCAATATCTCACAGAATCCTCCGGCATTATAAGCACTAAAATTATATTGTAAAACAATATCTTTACAATTATAATCAATATGAGCTCCTGCAGAATCCCCCGGTCCGTTGGCAAACAAGAAATAGTTCTTTTCGATGAGTATATCTTCAGCTCCCCACGTCCACAAACCACTTCCACGCCCCCACTTCCGACTGTCATCCTCTGCTCCCGAATAACTTATATGATTCTGACAGACATGGCCATGAATCACTCCCGAAACCTGTATACCGGGACCTCCGGTACGTGTCAGCACATTATGCATCAGCATGAAGCGATTGATATTATGCTGCTTACCTGTAAACTTGATACCCGTATGCGCTACATTTTCCACCGTACATTGACTCACTGTCAGGTCATTCAGCTGTGCGCCCTCTACTGTATTTATAAAACGAATCCCCCAACCATAGGGCTGAGTACCATTGGCAGTACGCACCTCCTGCTTTCCACGTTTCGTTCCCGGTGCATTGTAGAAAATATCCCGAATATGAAGTTGCTCCAAGCAAATATTCCCGTATACACCTGTTTTGGTAACTCTTACCAATACCCCGCAACGCATTGCTAGCTTCTGGGTCAAATCGTCAACCTCTCCACCGTCAGCAGTAATGTGCAGGCGTGAAACAGTTAGATAACGACAATTTTCCAGCAGAATCCCCGCTGCATTATTCCCAGCATCAATATGGGCGATACGTCTCCTTCCCAGTTGCGTGTCATAAGCAGAGATAACAATAGGTTCATCAGCACTGCCGGTAATATCCGCCAGTGCCACTCCGCCGGAATGTACACTCCCCGTATGTAGAAGAATCGAATCCCCCGGGTTCAGTCTTAAAGATTTCAGCCTTTCCAATGTGCGGAAAGGTTTATTCACGGATGTTCCGCTGTTTGCGTCTGCCCCCTCCTGTGAATCAATATAATACGTAACGGCAGTGACCGGAGCCGCCAGGTAGCAAAGCAGCAATAACAATATGTATTTTTTCATTGCGGCAGTTTCCATTCGTCTTTCCATTTCAATACTGGTGTTCCTTTTTCAAATTCTATAGGCAGCCATATATAACGCGCATCAACCGGATTTTTCGGCCGCCAGCGGTCTGCCATAAATATCCACGTATTCTCTTTACCCTCTACCGGCAAAATATACGTACTCTGAGAGTCAAATGTAATATTCGCCTTTTCTCCGACACAAGGATTAGACCGGGTTTCCCAAGGTCCCCAAATACTTGTCGCTTTAGACAGACGAGCAGCATTAGGTTTCCAACCGGTACATCCGGAAGTAATCATCCAATATACTCCCTCTTTCTTAAATATAGCGGGAGCTTCATTATGCCCTCCAGGGAGTATTCGAACATAGCGGTCGGTATGACGCAAATAATCGTCCGTCAATTCAACTATATGCAACGTATGATTTTCCTCGGAAGAAAAAATATGGTAAGCTTTGCCATCATCGTCCACAAACAAAGTCATATCACGAGCCATTTGTCCGGTCTCTAAATCACGTGCCACCCACACGCCGTCTTTGACATACTGTTTCCATTCCTTATCTTTCCGGTCAGGTTCTTTCAAGGATTTAGCCTTCGTAATCTCCGCTTCAGTCATATTCTCCGGCCAAACGCCCGGACAGGAACGACTTGCATAGAGAAAGCGAAAAGGTCCTGCCGGCGTATCGCTTTCGGCTACCCCATATTCGGCAGACTTATAACCCTGTCCTTTCAATTCCAGATGAAACCACATCACAAACTTCTTTGTTTTCTCGTTATATATCACTTTCGGACGTTCTATCACACAGCCTTTTTCTATCTTATGTCCGCTTCCGTCCGGCATCACGGAAAGAGCTATCCCCTCATTTTTCCAGTTATACAAATCGGTGGAAGAGTAAACATTTACACCTACCAAAGCCGAACTGCTATGTTCGCTTTTATGTTCGCCATACCAATAATAAACACCGTCGTGATAAAGGATTCCACCACCATGTGCGTTGATATGTACTCCGTCTGTATCTTCCCATATTGCACCGGGATGAAATGCCTCGTACGGCTTCTTCTCTTTCTGATATACACGCACATAGTCTATCTCATAGCGCATAGGCAAGAGTGTTTCGTCTATCTTCCCACCATTACTTCCCATAGCCAGATTAAGCAAAACATAATGAGGCGTTTTGAAGGGATTAATATGGTTTCCCTCGCTTCCGTTCACTGTGGCAGAAAGGGGAATTTCGTTCAGCAACTCATCATCAAGATACAAACGGATGAATTCTTGATCCCAGTCCATACGCCAAACGTGGAATTTATTCGCCCATTCCGGATCTTTACTGATAAATTTTGAATAAGGTAACTTTGCACTATCCCATTTGGCAACATTCTTTTTATCGGTTCCCCAAGCGGCATTTGCCAGAATATGCGGTTCACCGCCTATCTGGTAATACTCCATGATATCAATCTCTCCACATGAGGGCCATGGTTTCCGTACGCCCAATGTCCAGATTGCAGGCCATGCTCCCGAAGTAACCGGAATCTTTGCGCGTACTTCAAAACGCCCGTACAAAAACTCGCGTTTTCCACGTGTCTGAATAGACGATGAGGTATACTCCGCCAATTCCCTTTTCTTCCTCCATGAAGTACTACCGGCATCATATTCCGGATTCTTCACTTGCTCTTTACGCCCCTCTATAACCAAAAGCCCGTCCTTACACGTTGCATTGGCAGTCTGATACCATTGTAACTCCTTGTTACGCACAAACCCTTCTTCGAAAGTCCAGAACTCCGGATCGGGAATTCCGTCTTTATCAAACTCGTCATGCCACACCAACTCCCAGCCTTCATATTGTGTAGGGCGATCCTGAGAACAACCTACCCACATTGCCACAACTATACCTATCAGGCAAGCTTTCCAACATCTCTTTACCATAATTCTATCAAATTTTAAATAATAGCCTGTTGGCAAACCAACCTTACGATGATTCACCAACAGGTAATCATATTTCTAATTATTTCGCGACTTCCATAAAGAATACATCATCTATATAAGCGATGCCATTATTCTTGGATATATAAACCTGTACAGCTTCCGGAAAATCAGCATCAACCGTCACTTCTCCGCTGACGGTAACATTACTGCTTCCCGTAATAGTTGCAGTAGTTGCATAAACATTATCCTTATCTTTTCTGACACTCATCCTGAAAGAGCGATTTGTACTAGCAGTCCCTTCCGGTCCCGGTGTATCTTGAATACGCCCTGTAAATCCAAATCTATAAGTCTTCCCCTTTTCAACTTTCACAGACTGATAGATCTCAGCGAAAGCAGTCGCGCCAGAAAAACGCAAAGTAACATTACCTGAAATTACGTTACCCTCTATCTTCGGATTAGTCGTCTTATTATCATAATTGACATTGAGCTTTCCCGTCCAGTTCGTTCCTCCCTCTTCAAATCCAGAATTGAGCAACAAGTTAGTAGTTTCTACAGGCGGTTCCACAGAACCATTATCTGGAAAGTCTGCGTAATATTTCCCTAATTCTGTCAAGTTATTTTCTTTATCAAACAAAGCCGACGTACATCCGGCAGCAGAATCCTGTCCAAACGAAAACCAAGCATACCCATAAATAAACTCCGTTTCTTCCAGCCATGGTAATATATCCTTCATAAACTGTAACACCTTTGCTTTGCTATGCTTGTTGTTTGCAGGAGTAGTGGCGTTCCAGTCCGCCACGGCAAATTCTGTAATAAGAATAGGCAAACCATATTTTTTATAAATCGCAGTCATCTTTCTTTTGAATTCCGCTGCATTGCCACCTCCGTAATTATGGACACACAGATAGTCTACGCGATATCCACGATTTTCCACCTCAGCCATAAACTGCTCCAGCCATTCACCATTTTCCGCATCCACTACAGCCGGACTCCCTAAGGGAATCTTCAGCGATTCAAGTAAAGGCCACAGTTCAATCGCCTTCTCTACAGACATATTTGCCTGTTCTTTGCCATCGGGTTCGTTAAAGCCCAATACCCGCTTGCATTTCCCTTCGTTCACATAACCTTTTATCTTGGTAACAAATGCATCGCTCGCACTTCCCCATGCCATCGGCACAAACTCTACATAAGCCAACTGGTTCGACACATAATCTCCTCCCCAACTGTAATTCCAACCGACTCTCAATGTAGCCACTCTTAACATATTTTGAACATAGTTGTTATCTCTGAGTGTAAAGCAGGCCCCTTTCTTGTAAGGTAACTTCAATTGCTCGGGAGTAAACTCCACATTGCTTCCTCCCTCATCGCCGGTTGTGGGCGTAGGCGACAGTACTTCAATCTCCGTACTTTCATTGCATGCAGAAAGAAAAAACACGTTGCATGCCAGCAATAATATATATACAAATGTCTTCATAATCATATTTCCTGTTTTTCCTCTTACCAACCCGGATTCTGAGGATATAAATTATTGTTTTTATACAACTCCGTCATTGGAATAGGATACAGATTCATCTTATCATGCCATGTCCTTGTCTCGACAGACACACGCTTATAAGATTTAGCATCACCCGATTTGGTAATCCTGACTCCGTCTATTCCGGTTTGTGTAAATTTGCCTGTCTTCCAACGGCGGATATCCCAAAAACGCTGGTTCTCGAAAGCAAACTCCACTCTTTTTTCCCTTTCCAGTACTTTTTGGAAAGCGACACGGTCCAGTCCGGTTGGTATCAGTGTTTTCACAGAACGCTTACGCACCAAATTAAGAGCTTCGCAGGCCGTCATCGTAAAGTCATTTTCTACTTTATCGGGACCATACGCATTATTCATCGCTTCGGCATAATTCAACACCACTTCGGCATATCTGAACAGTACCCAATAATGGTTCATCGGGCGTTCATTAGGCGCAAGATCGACCCCTTCAATAATATACTTCCTCAAATAATATCCTGTTTCCGATGCTCCTACAACCGGCAGCCCTTCCGCACCGCCTTCATAACAGGCCAGTTCTTTTCCCTTAAACATGACTCCGTCATACAAAACAGTCTTATAAAAACGCTTGTCTCTGTCAGCATACGGATATTTAGGGTTAAAGAGCGGATCGTCCGATTTCCATCCTTCTTCGGTCAACGTCACATCATAACCATTGATTGTCTGGAATGCATCTACCAGATTCTGACTCGGACAGGTTCCCGTATTTCCTTTATCAAAGCTAATGGGAAAGTTCTTTTTTTCAAAATCGCAAGAAGAAGCCATACGACGTTCCAATATCAATTCTTTGGACGCAAGGTTATTTATATTCTCCTCTTCAATTAAACTGTATAATCCCAAATCCATCACATCTTTAGCAGCTTTAGCAGCCGCAATCCATTTACTCTGGTCATCTTCACTATGCAAAGGACTTGCCGCATACAGCAAGGCACGCGCTCTCAACGCCAATGCCGCCCCTTTCGTGATACGCCCGGTTTGCTTTCCCGTGACTTTCTCAAAGCTTTCCGGCAATCTATCCGCTACCTCTTTGCACTCTTGCGCTATATAAGCAATGACATCGGCAAACTTACTTTTAGGTAGCAGATTCACGTCTTCAACAGTATAAATACCGGTAGCCAACGGTATATCCCCATAACGCTTCGCTAATTCAAATAAATAAAGGCTCCGCAAAAAACGTGCTTCATAAATCCAGTACTGTGATTTCTCCATCCACGTGTCATAATCATTGTTCCATTTATATTTGGAAAAATCATTTTCTTCCATACTTTTTATAAACAGGTTAGCGGCACGAATACCCGTATAATAGTTGTTCCATTCCGCATCTATTGTATTCGTGGCGCTCCAACGTCCGTTCGTGAAGGTATGTACTTCTCCATTAGACCATACATAATGCGCATCGTCCGTCGCACAATCGCGCATAGCACCGCCTATACTACCAAAATCATGTTCCAGATAAGTATAAACCTGCGTAAGAGACTGTTCCGCGCGGCTGAACACCTCATAAACCTCTTCCTGACTGTCGAATCCGATAGACTGGTCGAAGTCCAGGAAATTACAGGAAGACAATCCCATTCCGGTAAGAAGCAGTAAACCGCCTACCGACATTTTGCCTCTTAAAATACACCGGCTCATCAAATTATTTTCTACTTTCATTGTTTTCATTGTTTTAATCAGATTAGAACTTAAGATCAACACCTATCGTGTAACTTCTCATCGTCGGATAAGCCACACCGTAATTCTCAGGATCCGCATATCCCAAATGATCGGCAGAGAACAGATTGGTCCCGCGCAGAAACAGTTTCATTGCACATCTTCTCAGGAATTTCCGTTCAATAGTATAAGCCAGTTCCAAGTCACGCAACTTAAGGAAATTACCGTTGGCCAACCACACGTCACTTTTCTGGAAGTTATTAGGATTAGCTTCTGAAGTAAGACGAGGCAAATTAGCAGTACCCGCAGTTTCGGGAGTCCAACGTACATTTTCTTTCAGATACCAAGTCGAAATATTGGTATTGTTTTTCAAAGGCGCATATATACTTGACGTACTTAAATAAATAGAACGGTTGGCAACTCCTTGAAAATGGGCATTCAGACTGAATCCCTGATATGACAGACCGACATTGAATCCATAATAGACTTCCGGCAGGGTAGAATATCCCAAACGCACCACATCATGCTCGTTCACCAGTTTATCTCCATTCTGGTCTACATAGCGCACATCTCCGGGACGAAGTTCACCGTAAGTCTGCGTTATGCCCGCACTGTTTATTTCGTCCCATGAATTGTAGAATCCGTCACTTTTCAATCCATAATATTGGTTCAGGCTTTGTCCGGTTTTATACAAATAATCTTCCGGCTGGAATCCTTCGTTGTTATTGATAATCTTATTTTTCGCATAGGTAATGTTACCTGTGAGACTATATCCCAGTTTTCCAATTTTATCGGAGATGTTCGCACTGAACTCAAGACCCTGATTACGGACTTTTCCCTCACAGAGCTGAGGTATACCGATACCAATCACTCCAGAAACAACCGTTGCTCCATTCACCAGGATATTAGAACGTTGCTCATTAAAATAATTCATCGATAGATAAAGCTTATTCCATAATCCCATATCTACTCCAAAGTCGAATTTCCGGGATTCCTCCGCCCGCAAATCAACCACCGGAAGGTCTCCTTCTTTCAGCCCTGTGCTGACCGTATTACCACTTCCAAACCAATAGTTGGCACCCGTCACTCCAAAAGTCTGGCGGTCCAAATCATGGCCAAACAAATCACTTCCGGAGAGTCCGACAGATGTTTTCACTTTCAAATAATTGACTACTTTATTACCTTTGAGAAAGTCTTCATTCGAAACAGTCCAACCCAAACTGACGGCAGGATAGATATTAAACTGAGAACCTGTCGGCAAAACAGCAGTACCCGAATAATTTAAGACAGCAGCAAGATCGTAACGGTTATCATACTGATAATTAGCTACCCCTATAATGGACTGACGTTTCCGTGTGGAATTGCGTCCATCCGGCTTAGAGGACAATTGTTCATAAATAAGTTCTCCGTTTATCTGATTTCTACCAAAGCTTTTGCTATAACCCACCTTTCCACGCAGCATGGAAAACATTTCCTGATCATTCAAAGCCGAGTTCCAGCCCAATTCACCTTTTGTACCCAACATAGTGCGTTCCGCACCCAATATTTCGTCGTTCTCACCCAATACCGGTGTAACCATTTCATATTCATACGTACGCGTACGCCCGTCATTGTAATTAGCCATATTATCATAAGCTACCATTACCTCTGCATACAATCCCTTAGTTATAAAATCTAAACCCTGTCGCAAAGTCATATCCGCCAGCATACTTCTTCTGATAGCCTTCACAGTTCCCCTATCAGCAATGTCCGCAATCGGATTATAACCATAAATACTCGTTCCACTCCATTTCCCTGTACCGGTTTTGACAGGAAAAGCCGCAGCCGGAGTATTATATAGCCGAGAGATAATATCACTCATACCTGTTCCGGGACGGTTCTGCTCTTTTATTCTCCCCAATAAATTCAACTTCAACGATGTAGATTCGGCTAATTTAACATCAATATTTGCACGTAAATTCAAGTATACTTTATTTAATTGAGACTTATATTGGGAGAACATATCCGTATGTCCTAAAATACCGGACGCGTTGGCAAAATTAAGAGAAGTATAATACTTAAAACGGCTCGTACCCCCTTCAAACTCCACATCTGCCTGATGAGTCATTCCATAATTACGATAAGCCATATCCTGCCAGTCTACATTCGGATAAAGTTCCCGGTTCATACCATTGCGAAAATATCCGATTTCTGTATCACTATATCTCGGTGACAGCCCATCCAACGTTAATGCCTCATTCATCGCGCTAGCATAAGTCGCCGCATCAGCAAATTCCGGCAAGCGAAAAGGGGTATCAAAGCTAACCCTATAATTGGCAGCAGCTCTGAAACCTTCCTTCCCGCGTTTAGTGGTAATCAGTACAGCCCCATTGGCTCCCTGCACTCCATACATGGCAGAGGATACGGCATCTTTCAACACTTCCACACGTTCTATTTCGGCCAATGTAAGATTCTCAATGCTACGCTGTACCCCGTCGACCAATATCAACGGAGTGGCGGTTCCGAAAGTACTGATACCCCGGATACGGAAAGTAGCCTGATCGTCAAGTACATTTGTCTCAGCAGCAGTCTGCATCATATACAGCCCCGTCAACTGCCCGAACAAGGCATTCGCAGGATTCGTCCGAACCGAACGGTTGATTGTCTCACCACTCACAACATTGCCGAATTTGAGTGCCAACGTATCTTTTTCAATAGGCTGCGCCATGCCGGCCTGAACGAACAGCAAGCCTGCAACACAGATAATATTTCTTGTTTTCATATATATTTTCATCACTATTAATTTAGATTATTCATTACCAACCCGGATTCTGAACCAGGCCGTAAGCCTTATCTATTTCATTCGTCGGGAAAGCACTTAGATACCACTTCGGACTCCACTGGTTTTTCCATACCCGCTCCGGAGTAATAGTAAATATCTCATATCTATAACCGGTAGGCTTCGTTTTATCTATAAACATATTCACACCTTGGATAGGGGCTTTAAAAGCTTCTGCATTTTTCCAACGCACGATATCGAACCACCTCACTTCTTCATATCCGAACTCGCAAGCTCTCTCCCGCAAAACAGCTTGGCGGAATTCTTTCTGGTCCATACTCCTGTCCAGTCCGGACAACCCGACACGTTTTCTAACACGGTCAACCAAATCGAATGCTTCGGTATTCGGCCCTCCGTTGGCTTCATTAATAGCTTCCGCATAACTCAAAAGCACTTCCGCCAACCTCATTGCAGGCCATATATCTACTGCCCCGACTGAAGTCGCAGTTGTATAATCTTGTGAAAATTTATAAAGTAACAAACCAGTACCGTCTTTTGAAGCGGATGTGCGGTCGAGTCCTCCCACATACAACTGGCTCTTACGATTTTTATAAGGCCGGTCATTGGTCAGAATGGTTTCGTAAAAACGCGGGTCTCTGTTAGCAAAAGGATCGACCGGAGCGCTTGCCCAATCAAAGTCTGCCGGAAAGTCATTACCGTCCGCCATTGGGAACAGATTCGCATAAGCTAATGTAGGACATTGCACTTGCGCGTAATTATTCGGATCTCCACAAAAAATATCGGCATAATTATTTTTGTAATTACGACGCACAGACAACAATACCTCACCGTTATCTCTCGTAAAATATGCCTTTCGGAAAGCTTCCCGGTATCCGTCTACCGTTTCCGTAACAGGCTGTACCAAATCATATTGACTGTTTCTTTCCAATTCTTCCATAAACGCCTTGCCAGCAGCTTCGGCCTCTTTCCACCTATTCACATCATAGTTACCATACCAAGTCATTTTCGCATCACTCGCATCACCAGCCAAATAAGGTTCGTTGTCATTAAACAAGGGACTTGCAGCAAATAAAAGAACACGTAATTTCAGTCCCATCGCATAAGCCCTCGTCATACGCCCGTCGTCATTTTTATCACTGACTCTCCATTCCAGATCATACATGGCATCGTTTATCAACCCTACAATCTTCGACACGCTCTGTTCGAACGTCTGCCTTTCAAAATAATGCGCTTCATTTACTGTAACAGCATGATCCAAATAAGGGAAACCTCCAAAGTGTCTCAATAAATCAGCATAATGTGTCGCAATAATCAATTTTGCTTCCGCCTTAGCTCTTTTTTTCTCAAGTTCTGTCATATCAGGCACCCGGTCCACATTCTCAACCATCAGCCATCCATAACGGATACCATTCCAAGCACTAGCGTTATTAAAAAGATATTTCGACTGATTGCCTTCTTTTCCCGCACTATATGCCCCAACGTAATACAGAAGTTTTCCTCCGCCATAAGTAAGCGTAGAGTAACTTAAATCTGTAATGGCATCCAACAAATCACCTGCCAGTTTCGGACCAGTCGCAGCCGGTATTCCGTATGGCAATGTCGTATATGCCTTAGTCAGCACCTGCATGGCATAATATTTTTTCGAGAACACAGTATCCAGATTGATACCGATTTGCTCTGGTTTTTGATCCAGAAAATCATTTCCGAACTTCAACTCCTCACAGCTGCAGAAAGACAACACAGCAATGAACAAGCCGACCGGCAGAATACTTAAGATTTTCTTATATATATATTTCATCATCAGTGTATTTTTAGTATTAAACGACTCTATATTAAGTTAGAAGTTCAGCTTTATTCCTGCTGTAACCATCTTTGCAATAGGATATTGGTTCGAATTTCCCCCATTGGTCGGAGCTTCCGGATCAATAAACTTAATCTTGTCAAATGTCAGCAAATTGTATCCGCTTACATATACATTCAAGCTGTTTAATCCGATTGTTCTTAACCAACCTTTCTTATTAAAAGTATAGCCTAACTGTACATTCTTAAGACGAATATAAGATGCGTCTTTCACCCAAAGTGAAGAGTTCTGGTCATAATTAAGAGCCTTGCTCGAATCCGAAAAACGCGGCATTGTTGCCGTTTTAGCAGTTTCCGGTGTCCAACGTTCATCCGCATGGTATTTGAACAAGGCACGATTTCCGCTAGGTGAAAATGGAATACGATATTCTGTAGCCAAATTACGGGATACGTGGGTAGCCCCCGTCCATTGCATAGAGAAACTCCAGCCCTTCCAGTCAATACCACCATTCAATCCGAATACATATTCGGGTCTTTGGGTAGAATATCCCAAATAAGTCCGGTCATCAGTATCAATGACGCCATTGCCGTCCTTATCTACATATTTACAATCCCCTGGGAATGGCGTTCCAAAAGAAGGTTTGGGAACATCATCTTTCAAAATTCCTTTTTTTACATCTGTAAAGTCATCTTCGGTATAGAAGCGTTCGAATTCATACCCATAGGTAAGTCCGGTAGAAAGCCCGGTCTGATTATTAAAGTCATTGACATGCTTCACTTCGTCCATATATAGAATCTTATTCTTCGCATATGATACGTTTGCACCAATCCAATAACGCATATCTTTGTAACCGTCCGCCCATTTCAGGCTCAACTCATATCCCTGATTCAACACTTCACCCATATTCAACATAGGAAGAGTGATAGCAAGAATTCCGGGAGTGGTATTACGACTAATAAGAATATCGGTACGATTCTCACGAAAATAATCGGCACTGAGACTTAAGCGATCTTTGAACAATTTCAAATCAATACCATAATTTTGTTTGGATGCTCTTTCCCAAGTCACTTTCGGATTCCCCAACTGCCCTTCTATAGCAGCCGGAGCTTTTGACGTAATATCAGTACCGAAATTATAACCTCCACCATCTACGTCCCAAACACCGTCTATATAAAGAAAACGATCGCCCCCTATCTTATCATTTCCGACAATACCGTATGAAGCACGCAATTTCAAGAAAGAAATCACCGATTGCTTCTTCATAAAATTTTCTTCAGACACCACCCAGCCTACAGACCCTGAAGGAAATACACCAAAACGGTTTTTTCCCGGTGCAAAGTTCTCGGAGCCATTATAGCCGACATTAATATCCACAAGGTAACGGCTGTTATAACCATAACTGGCACGTCCTACAAAACCAACATAGCTACGGGGAATATATTGATAATCCATCGCCCCTCCATTAGGCTTAGTCGGATAATATACCCTATTCTGATTATAAAGAAAAAGTCCGGTGACCTTGTGTATTTTCTTAAACGTACGATTATAATTCAATCCCCCTTCTATATACCAGTTACGCGCCTTAGCGAAACTCTCGCTGTATTGCAGGGACTGATTTGTCCCGACAATCTCATAGATAAGATTCTTATTAAAAGCCGGATCATCAATAGCAACCCCCGGTTGCGTTTTCGTCCCTTCATAATAGGCTGTATACCGCTGCATATTTGAATTACGGTTGACAGTCATCGTATAATACGTATTATACGACCCTTTCACATGCGCTTTCAACCCTTTTGTTATAAAATCCAGCTTTTGTTCTACGGCAATGTCAATATTCAAGTCATTCTTTGTCTTCTCGCTATACCCCAAACCGTAAAATGCAGCCAAACCTGTCTTAAGAGCTACCGGTAAATATCCTTTTCCAATTTCAATAGGATAACCGTCTTTACTAAGTCCCGGACTCGCAAACGGGGATGCCCAGTTCACTTGTCTCCAAAGTCCGTCCGAATGCCCGCGAGGTTCATGCGTGACACCTACCCGTCCACCAATATTGATCTTGAAAAGGGTGGTCTTAGTCACATCTATATCCAAATTAGCGCGATAGTTGAAACGATTGTATGAAAACTTATTATCATAATCCAACTTATCAAACTGTTTTATCATACCATCCTGATACAAATATCCTAAAGAAGTAAAATAGCGTACTCTGTCCGTACCTCCGGAAATATTGATATTATGTTGAGTCTGCAGGTAAGTATCTTTAAAGATATACTTACGCCAATCCGTATTGGGGTAGATAACAGGGTCAGAACCGGTTCTAAAAGCATTCAAGGCATAATCACTGAAGCGCTCCTTCGAACTACCGTCATTATCCAGTTTCTCATTATAATATAAAGCAGTATGATAACTATCACAATTTTCTATCAGACGGGTCGGTGTCTGAATACTCACGTTGCTGGATATTGAGATTTTGGCTTTACCCTGTTCTCCCCGACGGGTTGTCACCAAAATAACTCCATTCGCCCCACGCACACCGAAGACAGCTGTAGCGGAAGCGTCTTTCAGAACAGTTATATCTGCCACTTCATTGGGATCGATCTGTGAAAACGGACGTTCTATCCCGTCCACCAACACAAGCGGTGCGTCACTGCCGTCTCCACTCAACGTAGAACTACCACGTATATATAAGGTAGCATCTTCATTTCCCGGTTGACCTATGCTCTGTACAGACGAAACTCCCGTCATCGCACCAGCCAACGCATTCGTGATACTAGCATTGGGCACCTTAAGTAATTCTTCGGTACGGACACTAGACATAGCTCCCGTAACCGAAACCTTGGATTGAGTTCCGTAAGCGATCACCTGTACCTCATTAAGCAACTCTACATTTTCCGACAGCACAACCTGCAACGGTTTACCGTCTTTCACTTTCACTTCTTTCTCCTCGTATCCGATAAAAGAAATAACAATAGTCGTCGCACCCGAAGGCAAAGCTAGTGTGAACTTGCCGTCTATATCCGTCACAACTCCCACTTTGGCAACTCCTTTTACTAACACATTCGCACCAATTACAGGTTCCCCACTTTCGTCTACCACAGTACCCGTCACCCGTTTCGTTTTCTGTTGCAACACTTCATTTCCATGTGTTCCTTCCGCATTCAACAAGCAAGGTGTACCTACAAAGAAAACAAAGAAAGGCATACTAACGTATGTGCGTAACCGTTTTCCACTTAAGACATCTTTAAATTTCATAGCATTTATAGAATTAATTTTTCACAGCACAAAGAAAGACAATTAAACAACAAGCAATGATTAAAATCATATCAAAGAAGTCGTTTTCCGTGTCAACCCAAGCCACATAATGCGTTTTTTATCTAATTTGATATTTTTTTCATCCTATTCTGTTACGAAAATATTCCTACCCAATATTGCAAAATCATTCCCCATTCAAAGGGATTCATAACGGTATATTCATAAATCTGAACCGAAAATTATCCTATTTGACAGGATATTCAACCTGACATTACTAAAAAATCACGATTTTTGCATCCTAAACAAAAAAAAACAGAAACATGAAATTCACATCGCTTTCTTTATGTTTATTCAGCACTACCACTTTAGCGGGTACAGCTTGTAACAGTCTAACTTCATCCCAAACAGAAAAGCCCAACATACTTGTCATCGTGCTTGATGATGCCGGATACAATGACTTCGGATTCATGGGAAGTAAGGACATACAAACACCTAATATTGATAATCTCGCCAAAAATGGAGTGATCTTCCGAGACGCACACGTATCAGCAACCGTCAGCGGCCCTTCCAGAGCTGGCATACTGACCGGACGTTATCAACAACGTTCCGGATATGAATGTAATCTGGGAGATACTTTAGGGCTCGGACTGCAAGAATCCACCATAGGAGATATTTTTCTGGAAAATGGTTATACCACCGCCTGTATCGGTAAATGGCATCAAGGAGATGCTCCCGAATATCACCCTAATAAACGCGGATTCGAGTTTTTCTACGGGTTTATATCCGGAAGCCGTTCTTATTTCTATCAACCAGAGAAAGATGATAAACCAGGCAGTACACACAATTTACAGTTAAACGGAAAACAGTTGAGTTTTGACGGATACATGACAGACTTACTCGCTGACGCTGCCAGCAAATATATCAAAGCACAAAGTAAACAACAGAAACCATTTATGATGTACCTGGCATTTAATGCCGTACATACACCCATGGAAACTACTCTAGAAGATCTTGACAGATTCAAAGAACACCCAAGACAAAAGTTAGCAGCCATGACATGGGCAGTAGACAGAGGAATAGGTAACGTAATAGATGCACTCAAAGAAACTAGAGAGTACGAAAATACGCTGATTTTTTTCCTAAGCGACAACGGTGGGGCACACAACAACCAGTCGAGCAACTATCCTCTGAAAGGATTTAAAGGCAACAAATTCGAAGGTGGGCACCGTGTTCCTTTCTTTATGGTATATGGAAACAGAATAAAAGGATATTATGAGGGACTGACCTCATCACTCGATATATTTGCTACGGCAATCCATGCGGCAGGTATCAGCGAAAAAACATTAAAAAAGCCATTAGACGGTGTCAACCTGATGCCATACGTCAACGGAAAGAAAAAAGGAGCACCACATTCAGAATTATTCTGGAGAAAAGAAGATATGGCAGCTATGCGAATGGGAGACTACAAACTGATACGCGTGAAAGGAGTAGGCGAAAAACTTTATAATCTTAAAGATAACCTGGAAGAAACAGAAGATTTGCAAAGTCAGCTCCCCAATAAAAGCCGGGAGATGAATAAAGCAATCGAAACCTGGGAGAAAGGCCTTGTCAATCCTATCTTATGGGGAGAAGGGGTATGGAATGAAGTCACCCGGCAAATACATAAGGATCTGATGGAAAACCGCAAAGCGTCTTGCTTCAGTCCGGGAGAATGGAAAAGAAAACATCAAAAATAATCACACCTTAAAACAATGAATATGACCACACGTATATTACAAGCCGGATTCATCACACTTGCCTGCATTGGAACAGGCTGCCTTGCCAAAGCGCAACAATCAAAAAAACCCAACATTCTGTTTATTTTTCCGGACCAATACAGGGTGCAGTCATTGGGATTCCTGAACGAGGACCCGGTGAAAACTCCCAACTTGGACCGTCTTGCATCGGAAGGAATGTATTGCGAGAATGCAGTCAGTTGTATGCCTCTGAGCAGTCCTTACAGAGGTATGCTGATGACAGGAAAATATCCTCATAACAATCACATCCGCACAAACTGCAACACCTATGCCAATCAATTCGGCACTTATCTCCGTGAAGATGAAACTTGCATATCCGACGTACTGAAAGCCGGTGGATATTATTGCGGATACATCGGCAAATGGCATCTTGATGCACCGGAAGGCCCCGTTGCCTCCAAATGGCAGAATGCCGTATGGGATACATATACACCCAAAGGAGCAAAACGACACGGCTTTGAATACTGGTGTTCATATGGTTGCCATAACCGTCACATGAATCCCTACTATTGGATAAACGATGCAACAGTAAACGATACGACATACGCCCACAAATGGGGACCTGAATTTGAAGCAGATAAAGCAATTGATTTTATCACAGCCAAAGGAACTGCCAAGAAACGAGAACAGTCAAAGCCATGGGCATTATTTGTTTCTATAAATCCGCCACACGGGCCATATAACCAAGTTCCATCAAAATATAAGAATCTATATCAAAACATTCCGGCAAAAAAACTGTTGGTCCGTCCCAATGTCCCGCAAGACAACAAAGGAGATGCCGGTCGTCGTTCCGTACAAGATTACTTCGCCTGCGTCACAGGAGTCGATGAACAAATCGGTCGTATTCTAAAAGCTTTAGAAGCTTCCGGACAAAAAGAAAACACAATTGTCGTATTCACCGCTGATCATGGAGAAATGTTGGGAAGTCACGGTTTGATGCAAAAAGTAGTTTATTACGAAGAATCTTTCCGCATTCCTTTCATCATTTGCTGGCCGGAACGGATTCGTCCCGGCATAGAACCATTACATTTAGGAAGTCCGGATATAATGCCCACACTTTTAGGACTGGCTGGATTGGAAAAAGCAATTCCACAAAATATAGATGGCAAGGATTACAGCAGTATTTTACTGGGAAAAAACAATAAACGCCCGGATTTTGCCCTCTACATAAAGCCCGGGGAAAGTCTGTCAAAAGGAAATATGCGAGGCCTACGAACCAACCGTTACACATTTGTGTTGGCAAAATCTGCCAAAAAAGGAATCACTAAAACGATTCTCTTCGACAACCGGGAGGATCCGTATCAATTAAAAAATGTCGCTTCTGAACATCCCGAACTTATCAAGAGCTTCACAAACATCCTGACCAAGCGCCTGCATGAAATAGGGGACCCGTGGGTCTCGTTTTAACATAGAGTAAATTCAATTAATAAAAACTGGTAAATTTAGCTTAATAATCGTACCTTTGTCTAAAATCACATTTATAAATACAATGAGAATATTGATATTGTTCATTCTTACAATAATTATATTCCGACAGAATATTTATTCGGAAGAGGCACAGAATTTCCAGTTTGAGAAAGTGTCCCACTTGGACAATCTACCCAACAATGAAATATTGAGCCTGTATCAGGACAGTGACGGATTTATATGGCTTGCCACCACCGGAGGATTGTATCAATTTGACGGATATGACCTTACCGAATACCGTTCTAACGTATACAATTTTAATCTGTTAACACACAACCGTATCACTTGTCTGAAAGAAGATGAACAAAAAAATCTCTACATAGGTACAAATGAAGGACTCAATATCCTGAATAAAAAAACAGGGCATATAATAAAAAGCAAACATCCGCAATTTTCTAGAAACTATATTGCCAGCATTACCCAAACCGCAGAAGGAGAAATATGGGTCGGAACTAACAACGGCTTATACAATTATTGTCTGGAAAAGGATTCGTGCCATAAAATACTAGACAAAACAATCAAAGGGATGCTTGTCGACAGTAAACAAAACATTTGGGTGGGCACTTGGTCGGAAGGACTTTTCAGATATCATCCGAAAGATAAAAAATGGATAGAATACCCGCAGTTAAATGAATATAATTCAGCACATGTCATTTTTGAAGATTCACAAAATCGGATCTGGATAGGTAGCTTCGGTAAAGGAATAACCTTATTACAACACCCCTACGACATGAAGAAACTGAGTTGGATTACTTTTTCCGCCGAAGACCCGACAAATAAGATTTCCGACAATTATATTTACGCAATTACCGAAAACAAAGAAACAAAAACACTTTGGTTCGGTACAAGAAAAGGAATCAGTATCACTACTGTGTCTTCGCAGCAAAGTGATATAAAGTGGAACAATATATACCCTTCAGATACTCCTAAAGCACTTCCTTTCAACGAAGTTGACGCCTTGATCAACGACAAACAAGGGAATATCTGGATAGGCACTTTGGGAGGAGGTATCTGTTATGTTAAAACAAAATATCTGGGATTCCAGACTGATAAAATGCCTAAAATTCGTAGTCTGTTTCAATCGAATTCGGTAAGAAGTCTGCTCATTGACAAGCAACAGCAAATATGGACAGGTATCGGGACCAGCGGGTTGGCTATCCTGAATACAAAAACTGGAGAAATACGAACTTATCAAAGTCTTGACAGGTCTTCCAGTATCAATTTTTTCACCAGAATTCATTCGATGGTGCAATCTTCCGTCAACGGGAACATTCTGTTAGGTACCCAAAACGGACTATATGTTTACCACCCTAACCTATCTGAGCAGCCACCTATGAAAATCAAAAAATCAACCAAATTCCGACAACCCATTTATCAGGTTATCGAATCCCAATTTGAAGGTTATTGGATTACCGGTAAAAACTTTATCTGCCATCAGGATGCAAATAATCAACAAGAAATTATGGTATTAAATGAAAAGAATGACTATAACACGATCATACAATCCAATCATAGTACAATCTGGGCAGGAACGACTTCTGATGGTATTATCCAAATAAAGATTGACCCACAAACCTTAAAGGTGAAACAAATAAAAAAATACAATATCCAAAATGGATTACTAGCAGCAGCAAATGTAAAATACCTGTATCAAGACAATAAAAAAAATATATGGGCAGGTACAGATGGCGGAGGGCTGTGTGCCTATGACGAAAATGAAGATAAATTTGTCTCAATTAATCAAATAACAGATTTTCCTACTGACCTGATCACCAGCATCACTGAAGACAAAGAAGGAACTTTATGGTTGGGAAGTAATATCGGCCTCATCAGATTCTATCCTTCGAACAACCTGAAAAACTCCAGTTTCCGATTATACAATAAAAGTAACGGACTTCCTGATAACACATTTCTTCCCGGAGCCGTCAGCCAAACAGAACAAGGAGAAATATATTTCGGCACACACCAAGGGTATATACATTTTTTTCCTTCGGAAATAAATACCCCGGAAAGAAACAGCAATGTTTTTATCACAGATTTAAAACTTGACAACCATTCTATTTCATCACTCGATTCTATCAACAGGAAAAAAATATGCCCGTTAATACCCGGATTCTCTGAACAAATCAGGATTCCACATAATTATTCCAATTTCACGATAGAATTCGCCCCAATGATATACACTGCCCCCAATAAAGTCAGGTATGCTTACCAATTAGAAGGATATGACAAGGAATGGCAATATACAACCTCCGGCAAACGGTTTGCCCACTATGCCAATATCCCCGCAGGTGTCTACCAATTCAAATTGAAATCAACAAACGAATATGGTAATTGGAATGAAACAACAAAATTCTTAAAAATCACCATTATTCCCCCATTATGGAAAACTTGGTGGGCATATCTTCTATACACCTGCCTGATCTTATCTTTTATTATGTATATCTATCACTCCATTAAACAACGATTAAAGTTACGGACTGAAATACATATTCAGCAAATTGAAAGAGAGAAGAACGATGAGGTAAACCAAGCTAAACTACGTTTTTTTACTAACATTACACACGAACTTTTCACACCTATCACCATTATTGCAGCGGCAACGGAAGAAATCCGTAAACTCATAACCCAGCGGGAATATGATGTCATAACTACTAATACCAACAGGCTAATAAGGCTCATTCAACAAATACTGGAATTTAGAAAAGCAGAAACCGGCAATCTTCGGCTTCAGGTTTCCAAACATAACTTGTCTCATTTTATTGCAAAAAATATAGAAAGTTTCCAGCCTTTGATGAAACAAAAAAATATTGATATCACTCTTATAAATGAAACCGACGAAAGAGAAGTATATTATGATGCAGACAAATTAGACAAAATACTTTACAATCTATTATCAAATGCTCTAAAATATAATAAAGAAGGCGCTCTTGTCGAGGTTCATCTTTCATATATCCAAGATGAAAAATATGCCCGCATCTCAGTGAAAGATAATGGTAACGGTCTCTCCGAAAGTACTATGAAGAACCTCTTTAAACGATTCTACGACGGAGATTTCAGGAAATATAATACAATAGGCACCGGTATCGGTCTTTCATTAGTAAAAGATCTGATAACCTTACATAAAGGAGAAATCAATGTGGAAAATTATCCCGGCAAGGGAGTCTGTTTCACCATACAATTCCCAATAACGTCTGCCGACTACACGAATGATGAACGCAATGAAAACAACCAGCAAAACGATGCGTTTCTGACTACAGATATTGTAGAAGAACTTTCGGATAATGACACTTTGTACAATCTTCTCGTTGTAGAAGATAATCAGGATTTACTTTTGCTCTTAAAAAATATGCTCTCTAAACGATATAATATCTATACTGCTACAAATGGAAAAGAAGCCATAGAAGTGATGACACAGGAAGATATTAGTCTAATCGTATCGGACGTCATGATGCCCGAGATGAACGGATATGAATTATGCCGGAAAGTAAAACAAGACATCGAATTCAGTCACATACCAATCATCCTGCTGACTGCCAAAATATCCGACGAAGATGCTGTCAATGCGTATGAATCTGGTGCCGATGCATACCTGACAAAACCTTTTTCTGTCAGTAGACTGCAAGCACGAATTACAAATTTGTTAAATACCAGAGCTCAAAACAGGACTTTATTTAAACAACAATCTGCTTTTGAACCGCAAGCGCTGAATTATACGACACATGATGAAATTTTCCTGAAATCAATCTTAGAATGTATAAATAATAATTATGTAGATACCGAATTTGACCAAAACAAACTTGCAAACCTGATGGGAATAAGTAAATCAACAATGCACCGGAAATTGAAATCACTGGCAGGAATGTCTGCATCAAACCTCATTAAAGATATTCGATTAAAGACAGCGTACGAGATGTTAAAGAAAAAAGGCAATCCACGTATTTCCGAAATTGCCTATGCAGTCGGATTCAACGATCCGAAATATTTCAGTATATGTTTTAAAAAAGAATTCGGAATGCTTCCGAGCGAGTTGGATACAAACTGTACTGAGATAGATACCTAATCCAAGTGTGCACAAGGCAAGTTGTCACTTCAAAATCAAGTAATGGAACACTTTATCTACCGTCAGGAAACAATCCGCACCATCAAGCCCAATTACTTCAACGGCTCTTCTTCAACTTCACTCTTATAATAACCGGCTGTCAGTGTAAAGAAGTTCTCTTTCATTTCCTCCAGCAACGGTTCGTTTCCCGCAACCCTGTTTTCCTGCTGAGCTTTATCTTCTTTAAGATTGAATAAGGCATATTCGGGCAAATTACCCAGTTCGTTGCCGGTAAGATTTCTTTCCTGCCCACGATACGGTGGAATCATCATCCAGTCGCCCTGACGATACGCCATACGGCCTTGCGCTTCGACAACTAGATTTTCACGCGCCTGAAGTTTTTTGCCCATAAAAGCATCCAGATACTCACGGCTGTCAAGCCCTTCGGGCAAGGAAGCGTCCACTAGTTTGCCCAACGAAGCTATCAGGTCCATTTGGCAAATCAACGCATCCGATATAACGGGCGAAATCGTTCCTTTCCAATAGACGAATAACGGGATGTGGGTTCCGCCATCAAAGAGACTGTACTTTCCCCCGCGCAATCCGCCGGCAGGTTTATGCTCGCCCACTTTCTCGGCAGCACCGTCTTTATAGCCGTCGTTCAGCACCGGACCGTTATCGCTGGAGAAGATAATCATCGTATTTTCCAACAAACCCTCCTTCTCCAGATGAGCAATCAGCTCGCCGACACACCAATCTGCCTCGATAATTGCATCTCCACGGGGACCCATTGTAGTTGTACCTGCAAAACGGCTATGAGGTGCACGGGGTACGTGTGGCTGGTGAAGTCCGTAGTAGAGGAAGAAAGGCTCGTCTTTATGTCCAGACACGAAATCCTTCACTTTACCGACAAAATAGTCTGCCATGTCTTCATCCACCCAACGGGCAGCTTTGCCGCCTTTCATGTAGCCGATGCGGGGGATGCCGTTTACAATCGAGTTGTTGTGGCCGTGCGCCCACTCCATTTTCAATAATTCGGGGTTGGACAACGCGGTGGGTTCACCCTCAAAGTTCTTCTCATAACTCACTTCTATCGGGTCGTCTGGGTCCAGACCGACCACCTTCCCGTCTTCTACATATACCGTAGGCACACGGTCGTTCGTCGCGGCAATGAGGCATGAATAATCAAAACCTATTTCCTTTGCTCCCGGTTTCACGACTTCGTTCCAGTTTACATTTCCGTTGCCCATACCCAGATGCCATTTGCCGATCGCTCCTGTCGTATAACCGGCGGACTGCATCATTTTGGGCAGAGTGAACTGATGTTCGTCAATAATCAAAGGAGCATCGCCGGGCAGGATTTTGGCGTCTTTGTTTTTCCACGGGTACATACCGGTCATAAGCGCATACCGACTCGGAGTAGATGTGGCGGACGTGGCGTAGCCGTTTGTGAAACACACCCCTTCGTTAGCCAGCTTGTCGATATGCGGAGTATGTATTGTGGCAGAGCCATACGCGCTCACGTCACCGAAGCCTAAATCATCTGCAAGGATGACGATAACATTCGGCTTTTCTGCTGTTTCCGAAGCACATCTGACAAAACAGATTGCCGGTAATAATAGATAAGAGTTCTTCATGTTGTCATTTATTTTTGGTTAGCTATATCCTTTGCTTAGTCAGCTACAAATCCCCAAGTTCCATTCGCGGGACGTAAATCAGTGGGAGGAATCACCTTTTTGTTGCGGTCGGCAGTCAATTTGCCTTCTTTATAAAACAGTTCGGTGACGTGTACATAGCAAGCATATTCGTCCGGACGTTTCTCCTGTTCTTTCTTATTCCTTTTGCTGATAAAAGGTTGACAAAAATAAAACACAAAAGCACGATCTCCCAGCACGACAACACCCGGATGTCTGACCGGCCCCTTTTGTAACTCATGTTCTCCATCTTCTTTCATAAGTTCACCCATAAATTTCCAGGATTCAAGGTCATCCGAACGATATACTGGAAATCCGGCAGAAGTATGATCGGTCAGCAGCCAATAATAACCTTTCCAATAAAAGCTATAGGGTGCTTCCTGATAACCGTAATCGGTAACTTTAATATCATTCACATCCCCTTTTGCCGGTCCCAGATAATTCCACTCGACCGATCGTTTATCCAAATCATCCGTAGTTGCCCGAAATGTATTTACGCCCTTCTGTCCTTTGACAATACACCGATGGAAAAGATTCCAGATGCCAGCCTTTTTCACCAATGTCGCATCAATCGAAGCATACGGAACACGCAATATTTTATAAGTTTGCCAGCCATTCAACAAATCATTTGCAGGAGCCTGCAAATGCAACAATACACTTTCCGGAATTCCCCAACGTCCTCCACGTCCAGTACCTTTCTTAAATGTCAAGAACATGTGATATTGATTACCTTCCTTAATAATTCCCGGTGCCCATAAAATATCACCTCCTGTAGGACTGCCACCAACGCCGTCTATTTTGATATATCCCTTGTGCTTCCACTGCTTCCAATCCTTAGAAACGGCCACCCCGATAGCCAAAGCCGGTAACGGCGCTCCTTCACAAACAGCCCGGCGGGAAGTATAAAACATCCACCATTCTTTTTCGTATTCATTCCATATCACTTCCGGATCAGCTGCTCCTTTATATACAGGATCCGTATAAAGAGGTACGGGACACGCCTCTTGTGCTTTCAAAGGGAGAATGGATACCCATATAAGTATCCATCCCCATAAATAAACATTCTTCATCAAACGTTTCTTATTGATTACCATTCTTCAAAACGCAAATCCTTCAACGGGTCTTGCCGGCGAATCAAAGTCTCTTCTACTTCATACTGCTTGCCTTCTTTCGTAAAGCGATACTTCAATGAGATTTCAAGACGTTCTTTCGTGTCATCAAAACTTCCGCTTCCATCGGTAATCGCAAGTCCTCCGTCAAGCGTCTCTACGATTACCGTATGGTCCGGTTGCATAGTCATTTTCACATTTTCCGTACTGGCTACCGTATAGTCCGCTACACCTTCCCTTACAATCACATTTTTGGACAACGAGCTTACATTGCGGGTGATATTTTGTGACAAGTCTTTATTCTCGTATATTTTAGTTTCCACCACTTCGCCCGCAGCATTCAATTCTTTCAGTTTACCTTTCACATAGTAAGTTCCATGATAGGTGCTGATGTATTTAATTGCCACAACACTGGTTTCTTGTCCTTCCAGCACTTTGTCCAAAGAACTGTCCGTTATCTTAAAAGGAAGGGCGTAGTGCAACTTGGTAGAATTGGCATCGGCATAAAAAGCATCGGTAAAGTTAATTGTTACATCCGCTACCGCCAATGAACTTTTAGAGACTCTGAAGGTATTCGCGTCCGACAACGTGTAATACTCCTCGGGAAGAAGCGTCAGTCCCGTTCCGTCCAACAAGGCCGGGTCAATCTCAAATTCCGCCCAGTCACCCGTGTCCACTTCTCTCTTGCCGCCAATAGCCACTCCTACCTTCATAGACATATCTCTGTCGGAAATCACCGTACGCAACGGCTTTTGAGAAGCAAAATAAGTGGTCGAATAGTCATAGTCTTTCGCGTACTCCTCATAACAAGATGTCATCAACAACAGACACATCATGCAATACCAGCTAATATTTATCTTTTTCATCATTCTACAGTTTTAGTTATCATTTCCAACCTAAGTTATTGACAAGATTCGGGTTCTTCACACATTCATTATAAGGCAGTGGAGAATAGTAGTAACGGATATCGTCAAACTTACGCGCCTCCACTTCTTTGGATGTATCAAAATGCAAAACGCCATTCTGTTCCGTCACCTCAACTCCCCTTACCGGCTCATTCAACGGTAGCAGCCACCTGCGCATATCATAGTAACGATGATTCTCAAAAGCCAATTCCAACCGTCTTTCATTCTGTATCAGTTCGCGGAAACTTTCCTTATCGGCAGCCATTTCATCCAGATATCGCGTATCCGTGATTCCACCCGATGCTTTACGGATTGTTTTAATCACGTCATAAGCAGAATATTTGCAAGTCACAGTATTGCCTTCCGCATCCTGATAAGTCCCCTTCACTTTGGGTCCCCATGCTTCATTGGCGGCTTCGGCAAAGTTAAGAAAAACTTCCGCTTTACGAAGAATCGGGTAATAATGTTGTGCATTAGTGGACGTAATCGGGTCGAGCATAGCTTCTTTCTTGCTCAAAAATTTCGCCAGGTAGTAGCCGGAGCGTGAAGCCTTAAAGTCATAGGACGGAGAATCTTTACCGCCATAAACCACATCCAAAGGTAATCCGGTGCCTCCATAAGTTGCACCATGATAATAAACGGTCAGATAGAAACGGTTGTCACGTCCACTATAAGGAGCTGACGCATCATAGCCTGAATTTCCCGTATCAGCAATGGGATATCCGCTCGCTTTCATCGGGAATGCGTCTATCAGGTTTTGAGAAGGGATTGTGTTTGCTTTTCCCAAATAGTAAGGAGTAAAATGCCTGGTTTCCAATTCCTTTGTATTATGGAAGGCACGGAATACAAATTCCGCTTCCGCCATAAGAGCATCAACACGCGCACGTCTCTCGTCAATAGAACCATAACGGTTCTTACGATAATAGCATACGTAAGGATCCACAGAAACCAGCCGATCCGTATCGCTGTCACCGATTACCGTGACTACAAACAGTTTTTTCCTTTTATCAAGTATGGTACCATCCGACCGTACCACCAGTCCGTTATCCAGCTTTCTTTCCTTGTCGGTCGGAGAATACTTCGGGACCTGTTTCCATGTAAGATTGAAGGCATGACAATTGCCCGGATTATTATCCTTATGAACCGGTACATATTTCCTGCCATCCCGGGGCATAGGACTGAAACAGATGGCTACAGCTTCATCAAGAGGTATTTCCCCATGGCTTTTCGTGTCCAGGTATTTACTTCCGTCCGGGCGGGTATGGATTTGCAAGGCATGGTTCCAGGCTGGGTCTTTATATTCTCTATAGACATATGTACCTTCACGGTTTACCCAGATATTATATTTCATACAATATCTCATTCTTCTGCCGTCGATCTCTTTTTCAAACGGCTGCTTTTTGATATTTTTATTCATGATGTTTTTTTGATTTTATATAATTGTTCATACCGGTATTCGGACGATTAAAAAGATATCTTCCGAATTGGTTTTCAGTTGTTCCTACAAATATTTCATATTGCGCATTCCCTTCCTGTATAGCGTCCACCAGTATCTGTTTCAATAACCTGTCCGAATTTCCATACTTTTCGTAAATAAGTCATAGGTGGCTGTACAGACCTGTTTTCAACAACCATTCAATGCAGAGTCCGGTTGAAAACAGAATGACTCCGGGAATAATCCGCTCATGGTTCCCTTTAGCTGAAACAACATATATCAGGAGATGCCCGGAAACCATAGTTCCCAAATCAGGAAACCACTTTTCTGCTTGCCTTAACATTCTAATTATTTTAAACATGATTTATTATTATCTTTCATCATTTATCAGGATGAGGGGTGATGACAACAGCGTTTTTATAAATTTATGACACTAAACCTGTTTATAAAGAGCTCCAGACCTCATATAATGAATGGACATGTACAGTTCAAAACATTTTTCATATGATTGGATATGCAGATCTGGGAGGTGACGAAGAAAGCCGTCAAAACTTTCAAAGTGCCTCAAAAGTTATCCGACCTGAGAATACGAATTAGCAATAGTTCCTCATCGGGTTCAATACAGTTATGCCCTCTTTTACTCACTATATACATATACAACCGTCAACCCCACAGATAACCTTGACATGTTTATTAAATAAAATACCGTCCTGGGAAAACCCTGAAATCCTTATACATGTACGCTAAATAAGGAAGGCATACTAAAACTGAATAAAAATGAAGAACGAAAAAAAAGAATTATTAAAAAAAGCAGCGGCAGGTGATGCGGAAACCATGTACCTGCTAGCACAGGATTATGAAAACGAAGGAAACTTTGACAATGCTTTCTTCTGGTATATCAAAACCGCAATACAGGGACTGGCGGATGGGATCAACAATGTCGCCATGTACTACCTGGAAGGTCTGGTAGTAACCGTTGACAAGGCTATTAATCTGCTGGAAAGCATTGCAGACAAGATACCTGTAGCAAAGATTAATCTGGCGTGTATATATCTGGAAGGGAAAGGTTGCCCTCAGGATAGTGAAAAAGGAATGGAGTTACTACGACAATCCGCTGCCTCCGGTGAGGGGTCGGCGGCTTTCACAATAGGGAAGATACATCTTGGAGGCATGTATGGAGCTCCTGTAGATTATAAGAAAGCCATCAAATGGTTTGAGAAAGCGTATGCATTGGGAATATATGAAAGCGTGGAGGTCCTCTGTGATTTGTATGAAGGCCTGTATTCACGTAAAGTAAAGAACAGGAAAAATATCATCATAAATAATAAGAAGGTTTATCCGGACCTCCTGGTTACAAGAACGTTCCTGCCGAACATGAACCCGAAGCTTTATACGGAAGTGGAACATATTGACGGGGACATGTCCAATAACTCCACCCGGAACCTCAGATGGATAAAAAAGAAATAATGCCGGACGATCATGGATAGTTATATCACATTAGCACATAGAATCAACCATACAAGGTACAATCTGAGCTATCCGACACTCTCACGGGTTACAGGCATGATCCGTGATGGTAACATGGTGCTGTGTGACAATCAGTACGGTAAATATACCCTGGCACAGGCCATAGAACATATAAGGAAACAACCGGAGAATGAAATGCAGTACTGGAAGGCCAGACTACTGCCTGCCGTGGCCTATAACGGTACATTTTCAGAAATTGACAGTACGCATCTGATATCGTATTCAAATGTGACGGCAATGGACTTTGACCATATAGGGACACAAGCTGAAATGACAGATCTGCGAAACTGGCTGATAAGAACTCCATGTGTCTTATGTGTATTCGTAACTCCAAGCGGAAGGGGATTGAAAGCACTGATACTGCATGATAATACCGACCCGGACAGGCACAGGGATTTATACGCACAACTATTGGACAATTTCAACGTGGCCGGTAAGGATAGTGCCTGCAAGGATATGGCAAGGAGAAACTATCTCAGCTATGATCCTGACATATGGATGAATCCTAATCCGGTAACGTTTCATTATATCCCCACCGTAAGGGCGCAGGGCAAAGTGATACAACCCCATGCAGAAAGAAAGGTGTCGGACAAAAGCATTATCAATATTATAAACTCTTTCTGGAAGAAAAATAACCCGGAATACTGGAAAGAGGGGAACAGGGCGGAGAGCATCTTTAAGCTGGCCTGTCTGATGTGCAAATGGGGAGTGGATGAGAGCCTGGCTATCGGGTATTTCACTGAAGGATGGAAAAGTCCTACGATGAGTGAAGAGGAAATACTGGGGCATGTGAGAAATGCATACAGGGCTGAGAAGAATAACTTCGGGACATTGGAGTTCAATGTATATTAAGGACTGAAGGGGATTCGAAGGAAATGCTGCAGAAGGATAATTTACAGGTTAACCGAAGGCAGGATATATGATAACTATTAGAACTGTATGATAACTATATTATAATCACTCAAACGGCGTTTGCCTACAGCTAACGAATACAATATTTTAGTGCATTTTTTTTTCATAAAATCGGTATTATTACTTATAAATAGTATGTTTTAGAGTAAAAAAAAATGTTGCGTTCCGTTTACCCTTCAACGATTAAATGAAGGGTAGGAAAATATTGCAAACCTTTTATAAACAAAGTATAAATATGAATATGATACAAATTGATATGCCTGAGAAATGCAGGTATATGAGTGACTACGACAGGCTCCTGAAGGGGATTCTACCCATAGACAGAAAATTTATTCTCAATAAGACGATAACAGGTTGCGGAGGGACATCAATGTTCATCAATTCCAGTCTGCCGGTAGTGATTATTTCGCCACGGATTCAGGTGCTCAAGGAAAAGCATAAACAGCACCCCGACACTTTTCTCTTCCATATCCCCCTGTGCAACGACAGGGCGGAAGCAATAAGAGAGAAAATGCTGGATTTAGGCGTATACCTGGACTGTCACCAGGGAAATTTGCCTTTCGGGCAGTTATCAAGGCCACCCAGAATACAGGTCACACTGGATTCGTCGGACAAGGTACTTTCCGTACTCAAGTCGAGGAGAGTGACAGATACATTCCTGTTTGTGGTCGATGAGTTTCAGTGCCTTATGGGAGATGCGACGTTCAAAGGAAGTACGGACATGAATTTCCTGGTATACCTTGACAGGGAAGCACGGCGAATCTGTTACCTCTCCGCAACACCCATTCCCGACATATTCCTGGATAATATACCACAATTCGCAGGTATTCCCTATTATAAGCTGGAATGGGACCCGGAGGTCATTGAGGAGCCTACACTAAAGGAGGTAAGGATGAAGAGCGGTGAAAGTGCGGAGAAACTATGCGCCCGCTTAATACAACGATACAGGGAAAACGGATATTTTGAAAGGAAGGTCCTGCAGGGAAATGTCGTATATTCCCGTGAAGCCTGTATATTCCTCAATGAAGTAAGGTCCATCAGGAACATCATCGGGCAGAACAACCTGAAACCGGATGAAGTGACCATACTGTGTTCGGAGAGCAAGGCTTCAGAACTGCCGAAAGGTTTCGTGGCAGGCGGGTTATGTGCCGACAGGAATAATCCGGTAAACAAGACTTTTACATTCTGTACAAAAGCCTCATTCGAAGGTGTGGACTTCTACTCGACCAATGCCAGCACCTATATCTTTATCAATGCGGGCAAGGAATGGCAGACACTCGATATCATGCTGGACATACCCCAGATCCTGGGAAGGCAGAGGCTTGACATGAACCCGTTCCGTCACGATGCAACCATATATTACAAGACGATGCCGGAGAGGGTAACCAAGGAGGAGTTTGAACGGAAACAGAGAGAGATGGAGAGAAAATCACAAATGATCCTCGATACATATAACAATGCGCCGGACAATGCCAGGGAGATGTTTGTCGAGCTTTACCGGGACAAAGCAACGGACAGGAGGTTTGTGGATGATTATATTGATCTTATCCGGGAGAACGGGCACACCACAATCGGTTTCAATTATCTGGTTATGGTAGCCCGGTGGAACAGGTGGCACCAGAGAAACTACTATTACAATAATTCCTGCCGGCTCTTAACAAGTATTCAGGATGCGGTCAGGATGTACCAGAAACCGGAGGAGCTGAAACAGTTTGAGAGCTGGTACTACAATGCGCCCCCAAAAGACAGACTGGCCGGGTATGCCCGTTTTAGAAAACAATACCCCCAGTATGACAGCCTGGTCCTGCAAAACCCGTTCATTAAGATGGAATTTCATCACTGGTATGATACCCTGGGCTATGAGGAGTTATCAAAGCTTGGTTTTCAGGAAACCGATATGGAAAGGGCTTACAATACGGTATGCGCGCAAGAGACGATAAGGGATGCCTGCAGGCGGACATTCAAGGCGGGTGTTTCATACTCCAGGCAGGAGGTAAAGGGAATGCTCCAGAAGATATATGACAGCATCGGGCTGACCGGGAAAACAGCCAAGGCTAAAGAGCTGGCACAATATCTCCCCGTCACAGAGAGGCAGAGGACGAATGAGAAAGGCAAGAGGGGATATTTTATAGAAATCCGGGAAATCTAAGGATAGAAGCAGTGCGTTCAGTTCATAACAGGGCGATACTGCCCTCTTTTTTTCTTCTTGACAGGTATAAGATTATCAAAGCTTAAGGTGAGACAGTCAGCAGGGATAGTAATCGCGTATCAACAGTTATTCATCGGAAAGTAATTATTCCGAAGAAAAAAATGACTCTCACAGGTATATAATAGCCTGCTATCATAAAAATGGGAATAATTATTTCCATGCACGAACATCTAATATCATATATTACACAGATAATTTCGTATATAATGATAAAGGATTCAGTTTTGCTAAAGGGAAGTAATGGACAGACTTATCTACCATAGACGCTTCCCGATTGCAAGTATATCCCGCATCAGGAAGATACTTAGGAGAATATTGCCCATGAATTACAATGATTCAACCCTTAGGAATGATAACTTACAGGTTAACCGAAGGCAGGATATATAGTAAATATACTACAACTATTATTATAATAATCACTCACACGGCGTTTGCCTACAACTAACGAAGACAATATTTTAGTGCATTTTTTTTTCATAAAATCAGCAATATTACTTAAATAGGATATGTTTTAGAGTAAAAAAAATGTTGCATCCTGTTGACTGGTTAAAGGGTAGTTTGAATGCAGAGAAATATTGCAGAGTCCAGTTACTCATAATACAAAAGGGAGTTGATGAAGATGAGATCTCAGTGAGTATCGGGAGAAATTAGTTTCGATAATTATCTTAGGTGTTTTCAAGAAAACACAGTAGGACTAATGAGATCTGGTACTTATGAAATCGAGGCTGTGTCATTGACAATGTACTAAAAATCGGTTAGTGTACCTTAATATACACTTGAGCAAGAACCTTTAGTGCTGTTTCGAAACAAGTAAAGATATATAAGTTTATTATTGAACTACACTAGTGTGGAAATCAGATTAAGAAGACTTTACTCGACGAAAGACAAACTCTATTTTGACTACTAGATTAAGAGCGTATGAGCTATTGTCATCACATCCATTATCATATTCAGGGTGCAACGTTTTACACCCTCTAAGGATAGATAGTTTTTCCCTGTATAAGTAATTGATGTACAATGCAATTCGTTATAATATGCTGAATTAATCAAATACTCATACATTCAGCATTTACACCCCTATGAAACGGCATTTACACCCCTAAAAAAGGAGAACACCGGTGTGTAGCGTCCTCCTTATCTGTATTAACTCAATCCGATTTCTTTTTCATGCTTTCTAAAAGCATTTCTCACATCATTCTTACTCACTCCAATCAGTTTGGCTATCCTTCCATAACCCAGCTGATTGCCATTTTCATCGAGAGTTTTCCACAAAGGATACCAGCATTCAATTTCCTCGTCTGTTAATCTCCGTCCCAGCCGTGGTTCGGTTGGTATATCCATCTTCGGGTACACTCCCTTGTAATACTGACAGAGAAAACGCTCCATGCAGTGGTTGGCAAGATATTCGGTCAACTTACAAATCGCCCTACGTGTCTTCGGGACGTCTTTCCTGGGTTCACCGGCGAGCATATGCAGTACTATGGCACCATGGAAGGCGACAGTGGCCATGCGAAGGGAGACTCCTTTTCTTATCTCGTCACCCATCTCCTTCTGTTTTTCGATCCAATGCTTCAGAGTACCGAATACATAAGAGAGGTCTGTCCGGTGTTCGTTGGCAGGAATATCAATACCCTCTTTTGTTCTTCTGAAGCAATACTGTTCACGCCACTTGTCAATCTGGTCACGCATTTTCTCCAGTTCTTCACCCTCCGGTAAGTCAAACTCCGGAATTGAATGACCAAGTTCGGGAATTGCACAAAAACAAACACGCGAAGCGGTTCCATCTTCATACTCCTCCTCTTTAAAGAAACGTCTGACAGCCTTGGGAGTCCCGGTGAAGGTGTAATTGAAATACACGGGAAATGTACCACGGCATTCATTACGGGTATGCTTATTATCCAAAGAAATACTCTCGTTGGAGAATGCTTTACGTAACAAGCCACTGGAAAGTCCGCCACCTTTGGTGAAAGATTGACGCACGGTATCGATCTCTGTCTCCATCAAATAGAAGTATACATCATGATTACCAGCTATAAGCTCCAATAATCTTGCTTTTGAGATCTCGCTGCCTATCGTTTGGATAATCTGGTCAGGCTTGTCACTCCTGCTTTTCTCCCGGGCCTCCATAACTACTCGATGAAAGAGATCCTGTTCATACACATTTTTAAAGATACTCTTTCCCGAACCCTGCGCTCCTACAATCACAACCTGCAAACTGGGGGAATGAGACCGTCCGTCCATATATTGCGCACGTACATTCGAGAAACAGAGTGCACCATAAGTCCCAAGCAAATGTAGAAGCATGGCAGGCCTGAAGCCACCAGGACAACCGTTCAGAATAGTGCTGATGTGAGGAATAGCGGAGTAACCCGGCATGGGGAACTGGGTATCGAACCATTGTAACCACTCACCAAGAGCAGGTTCTTTATCTATCGTTTGTTCGCCAACCGTTTTTTTCCCCATAAGACCAAAATCCTGACGAATCGTAATAACCCTAGATATCTCATCAGTCTTTACCTGACTGATCTCCTTCGCTTTTTTGATATCCAGATCACACAGATGATCTTTTTCTTCCATTTTAAGTCTGCTCGCTTCCCTTGCCTTGTCATTTTCAAGTTCGTTTTTCTTTTTCTTTTCGTCAATCTTAACCTGTCCAAGTTTTCTCTTTATTTCGGGTAAAGCGTATATTCCAATTACACCTATACCAATAAGGCAACCACCAATTTTCCAAAGAGTTGAAGCAGTACCTTTGTAGCGTCCACTAACTCCCCCTAATCCAATTTTACCTCCTACATCGATTATAGAGTGGGACATTGCCTTTACTTTATTACTCATAACTCATGTTTATTAATTAATAATCTGTTATTTTTAACTTCACTGTTAATCATCGGGACTGTGGAATAGGCCTTATCGGTTTTGGCGGTCTTCTTTCTACCTGACCTGGCCAAATGCCTGTCTACACTAACCAATGACACACCATACTCGGCGGCAATCTGTTTATGGGACATTCCCTTTTTCGCCATCATATTCCATTTCCTGATCATACCGGACGTAATCCTGGCTCTCGTACGTTT